>BNJS01003874.1_pt1 | contig 57071 bp, 70 predicted proteins | sample 8540461 | NCBI WGS metagenome assembly BNJS01 (sample SAMD00202454, study PRJDB9452) | human saliva metagenome | isolation source: human saliva | place: Japan
GAGGCCAGTCTCAAACATATATTATACAAATTCTCCGTTAAATACTTTCACGAATATTCAAGAGCATGACAAAGGCAACTAGAAGGAATAGCTATAAAACAAGGCTAACTGCCAGAGTTCCAAAGCTAGTAGCAATGGTTACCAAAGCTATTGTAAATAAGCTAGGTAAAACAACCGTAATGGCGCCGATAGAGGATTGAACTGCTCCCATTGACTCTCAGGTATTTGTTTTAAAAACGAGTTCCAGTAGTCGAGGAGAGAGAACACCTCGATGAAAAAGGCGTCCAGAGCACTAAAGATGAGAATCCAGTCAAAACGAACCTGTGGCAAAATCCTACTAGAAGAAGCAACTGGATGACAAGCGAGGCATAGAGGGCTGTTTTTATAGCAATCGTATTTTTCAGATAGGCACTTACAAGGCTTCCGACAATAAGGGCTGCTAATTCAAGAGTGGATAGCAAGGCAAGAGATTGACCTGTTTGTAAATTCAAAAAGGGCTGATTCCTCAAAAACAGAGTAGAAACAGGAACTGTAACATTTATCACTGCTTGACTAATAGAGATAATAAACAAAACTAAGAGCACCTGATTCATATTCCATATCAATTTAGATGATTGACTAGTGCTGGAAAAAGGATTTTACAGAGAGTCCTTCTTGATAGCTAATCGTTTTTTCTACTTTCAAGAGATCATTTTTTATGAATAGGATACCTTAAAATGCGATTAAAAAGGTAAGAGCGTTCAGTAAGGAAATAAACTGGATGGATAGAATACCTAGTAAGACTCCTCCTAAAATATTACTGATTGTTTTCACTAAACTAACAGTTGACTGTTTAAATCCAATAGCTTCTGCCAGATGGTCTTGCCCAATAATTCTAATGAAAATCGGAGTGAGCATGGCGCCTGAAAAATAACTCAATGTGTCAGACAAGAGGTTAATCAGACAAATAAATGCTACTAATAGCAAGGAAAAGGACTGCATCTGAAAGGACAAGGACACTATAGGTAAAGCAAAATTTTTGCAAAAACTAATGACTATATATTTTCAAACACGATGATGTTGAAAATCAGCCAAAACTCGAGAAAGATTTGCAGAACTTGAGGAAGGGTTTCTGAAATCGTGATGAGTAAAATCGCCAAAGGGGCAAAAGATGCATCTGCCACATAATTCAAAAAGGCCAGATAAAAAATCGTATCCCCAACCGTTGAAATCCACTGGTTGATAGTTAATTGCCTAAAATCTCTATTTTGAAGAAATACTTTCATCACAACTCCTTTTTAAATTCAAATGGGAATCTTTCCCCAAGGATAGACCAATAAATCCCTTAGATTTCCGATACCAAAATCAAATAATGTACTGAACTTTTCTCACATTAAAATACCAAAATACCATTTTTATCTCTTTTGGATCGACTTTGATAAAATCTCAATCACATTCTCACGTAAATTTAATTTATCCTGGATAGTTTAGAGTTTACGCTACAACTGGATAAAATCCATGACAATAACTGCTTGACTGGATAAGATTAAATTTAAAAGCAAGTTGTTGAAACCTTGAAATTATTTTCTTTGAATACCTTTTATCATATAATAACCTGTTCAAAATAGTAAGATTCCTGAAGTTCCTTCGCACCACGATGAGGACTTTTTCCTGATTTATGATTCTCAAAATCCCTCTAAAATAACAGGAAGTATATGCCGATACCGTTATAGACTATATGCAGTCCAATAGGCCAATAAATAGACTTTGTCACTCTAAATAAGACTGCAAATATGATACCACCGCCCATATATACGAAAAAGTCTGTCAAGACCCAACCATAATCACTGATATGCAAGATTCCAAATAAAGCAGCCGAACCAAGCACATCCAGTCCCCATTTTTTTCCTTTTTCTAGAGCTGTCATCACCAATCCACGATAGATCATCTCTTCAAAAATGGGACCTGCAATCACAGGATAGATACATCAAAATGCCGTAGCGCCTGTAAAGTCGGAGCAGCGAGTTGGTAAGCAAGTCCATTTTTGTGGTGAGTGGGAATAGGAAAAATTTAATAAAATTCCAAATAAATAAAGCAAGAAAAGCTAAAAAGGAATAAAAAAGATAGGACCATTTAAATTTTCTACTGTTGATTTGTTGCCATTTTCCTGCCCCTACCATAAAAATAAAAACAAGCAGAACCACAAAGAAAGTTCAACATCATATCCGAAAAATAATAGCCAAAGTTAGATAGACCATCAAGTCGCTGTGTAAAACCAGACGGATGAAGAACTGGTCCGCAATGATAAGTAGAATAGCTACAAACAAGTAGTAACGTGAGATGATCTTTTTCATATATCACCCTTCTAAAAATCAAACACCAACAAACTAACAATGAGCAGAAGGTATTCCATGAAGCATGTAAAAACTATGGTCCAATAATAGAGCGTGTACAGCGAAACATCATGCAAAATATCAAGCCCATTACAAAGTATAGTATGAAATCTGTCGTTATCCAACCATGCTGTAAAACATGCATAGTGCCAAATATGGAAGCAGAAACAAGAACATCAATATAGTAGTTTTTAAATTTAGACAAACTATCATCAAAAACCACGACACACGATTTCTTCTACAGATTTCAATAAAAGCTACCGTAAAAGTACACGCGTGATATAGTCAATTGAAACAAGAAAAAGGACAAAAGAGCCTCGAAAAAGTATTGCAACTTGGTAATACCTTTTTGAGGTGCTTTTCGATTATGAGCCCATGTTTTCTCAATAGGATTGTACTCAGGTGAGTAGGGAGGAGTGGTAAAGTTTATGCCCAAATTCTTTCACATAAGAGCTCTAGCTACCCATTCTATGGAATCTTGCATTATCCATAATAATAACTGATGGTGTGTTTAATGTTGGTAAGAGAGACTTCTAGAACCAAGCTTCCAAAAAGTCGCTCGTCATCGCTCTCTTCGTAAAAGTCATTGGAGCAATTAACTCGCCATTTATATAGCCCAGTAACCAGTGAGATCCTCTGATATCTCTTCCAGATATTTTTACCTCATTAACGTGACCTTTTAATGAGCGACCATATTCTCGATAAAAATAAGCTATCGAGATCCTGTTTCGTCAATATAAACAGGTGCTAGATTCTTTAAACTATTAAATTTTTAAGAAATAAGGCTACTTTTTCTGGGTCTTGTTCATAGTAGGTGTAGTTCTCGAGTGTACCCCATAGCTTTAGAGAGCATAGTGAATGGTAGTTGGATGACAGCAAATCTAGAAGCTATTTCAGTCAAATAAGCGTCTGGATTGTCAGTAAGATAGTTTTTAAGTCTATCTCTATCAACCTTTCTTGGTTTTTGTTCCTTTTACTTGATGGTTTAGCTCTCCTGTTTTTCTTTTAGCTTTTAACCAGCAATAAATGGTATTACGTGAGATTTGGAAATGTGTGATGCTTCTGTTATACTACCTGTTCTCTCACAGTAGCTGAGAACTTTTTTACGAAAATCTATTGAATATGCCATAAGAAGATTATACCACATTATGTACTGTTTTAGGTTCAATTGACTATAAAAGTAGCTAATTCCTGTCAAACTGGTGGCTACTTCCACTACCGTACTTCCATTTTTCGTACGAGGAAAGATACGTGTTGACTGTTGCCCACTAAATAATAAGTAGAAAAGAAAACACCTATGGTAAAGACCAACGAAACTGGAAGTGACCGCACTCTTTCCAATGTTCACTTTTGACAAAAATAATTGTAGCTACAGTTCCCAGGATAAGTACGAATAAAACCTGGAACACATAGTAGATCTCATCAGACAAAGCTACAGTAAAATCTAAGTCTGCATGACATTAAAAATGAGGTAATAGGTCAAAAGCAACAAGCCAGTTGCTAGGTGAAATTTCATTTCTTTCATTTTCTTCATTTAATCAACTCCCTATAGTATCCTATCTTCTACGACGGCTAAACAACTCACCTGTTGGATCTACAACCTGCAAAAGCACCACGACGAGGATTCTTCCCTTGATTACTAACCAGAGATAGTACCACTTCTTCCGCCACCTCCCACAGGATTTACGATGTTTCGTACCTGCTTTTCGCATAAGAACTAGCGAAAAGTGACTTTAATGCTTCTAAAATCATTTAAAAATATCTTTTTCAGAATTTACATTGAAACTCTTTCAATCAATACATACTCTAAATTAATACATTTGTCCTTTATTTTATCTACAGCTGTCAAGATTTCTGGAACCCAAACTCTCTCTGAATGTGTATCAAAATATTGATTTTTCTTTGTAATAGTAAGTCCCGAAACATGCACATTACCTTAACTTTTTCAAACGGAAAAATCTTTTATATATCTATCAAACTCTATATTTAAATTTTTAGAAGTGATATACATATTTGTAATATCAAATAGAATTTCAATATCTTTTTATTTCATCTGTTAATGTGTTAATAAATTTTGACCTCAGTCATAGAAGAATCTGGATGTAATCTATGCTAGAGTAATATTTTCTAACAGAATAGAGGTAGAAAAATATGATTCAAGTGTATCATAATTATTTTTAAACACCTCAATATTACTTGGAGAATAACTAATAGGTTGACAGAAGTTAGATAATATTGGTGATAATATGATATAGCAATATGATCTGAAAAATATTTTGAGTTGATATATTCAGATATATAAAATACCTTTCAAGCATTTGTGTTTGAACCCCTTCCGAGAAAAATAATGATGTTCTAAGACAATGAAGTCCCATATCAATATCTCTATTAAGGCTACAACTCAGTGATTTCTCTCATATCAGCTACATTAGTCACCTCGGGCATAATTTCCAAAAATAGATATATTATCCAATATAGTATTTAAAATTTTTATGTAAATGAGGACGATAACAAATTCCTATTTTCATTAATAACTCTCCTTTTTATCTATCATATAAATAACACTTACTATACACAACATTGTCAAAATAAATTCTAAATAATTGCGATATACTCCAACATTGAAAATATATAGGAGAATATAGAGGAACTCATCGATACGTTTGTAGCAAGTAACGCTTATCATGTCTCATTGTTAATCATCAAAAATATTTTCTTAATTTAATTGAGAGAGAGAGACTAAATGCTATAATAATACTCAGTAGCATCGATTGCAAAACAATAAAAGTATTAGACGATTCTTAACCCCAAGAAACACAGCATTAACGGAATGTAAAGATACTCCATAAATAAAGAATCAATTAGATAGCGATATGAAGATGAATAAGTCCCATAGAAAGCACCCTGGAAGAACAAACGGAACCCAAGATAATGACCTCAACCCATATAAATTAAACGTATTAACTAATAATGAATCCAAAGAACTGTAGCAGTTGAAAAATATCCCTAAAATAATATAGAGTCTTTTCCCTTCTATTGATAGCTCCAATCTTTTTCATTTTTCTTCATAATTATTCCATTTTAGATTTCTAAATCCTATTATATTTACTCTACAACACAAAAACAAAAATACTATAAATATCACTTGATAAAATTTCTAATACAATCCCTATCAAGAATCCCAACATTTTCGATGCACTCCTCATAAATTGCATGTTTAAAAATCCTAATTTTAACATTTTGTTCATAGTCTAGAATAGCAGTTTGAAGAAATAAAATTACTATTGAAAAGAAAAAGATACATAAAATAGACGATAAGGTAAACCATTGATTCGTAACATTTATTAAGCAAATTAAGATAACAGAGAAATAACTGAATAGATATATGGGAATTTTTCGAAATAACTATGTTTTCTTATATCATACATGATAATTAAATCAACAACTGACGAAATCAAATGACAATAAGACTATTATTTACTTCTAAAAATTAATTTTGAAGTCATAAAACGAATATACTATTCCTGATATAAAACATTTATAAAGTATAAAATATATTTACTCTCTAGTTTTTCCATTACATACAAACTTTTTATAATTTTATATTCACCTAAAACTTCATCTATATTATTCGAGATAATGAAAACCTCTTTATCCTTTTCTGCTAAAATGTATCAAACTTTATCATCTTCAAAAATAAATCAAAGCATTTTGATTAAAAAGCTGAGTTATAGATGCAAAACGCATAATATATTCTAAAACATCATATTTAACTCCTTTATTATCTAAGTATTGAATTAATTCTACATAAAAATATATTGTAAATAGACCATCATTTTAAAAATAAGCTATGCATATCTCACAGCAGAATATATGCTGAAATCCACTTCGGAATTTTTGTTGTAATGTATACAGAAATTTTCCTTTGGCATACTGTGACATTTTTAATGCTATATCTTCTTCAAAAATCATTGACATTATAACCTTTCCTAGGAAGTGAAAAACAATTAGTTATCTTCACTTCTATAAAAATTAACTATATCAATAATATAAAAATTCTTAAGAATTTATTTAGTATTAATTGAAAAATAGTTACTTAAAAACATGTTCTTCCATACAAAATCATTTTAAACTAAAACTAAACAATCACACTATAGAAATATGACAATAAAGCAAATATCCTACAGTGTTCTGTAATTCAATTCTTAAAACCCTTGTAGAAAGAAGTAATACATAAAAGCTACACAATAATCCATATTACTTAAAAATCGTAACACGTTTCTTGCGATACATCTTGTTCAACTTGAAGTTCTTCTTCAACAGTCATGCTATCACCTCCTTTGCTTTTACAAGGACCAGTATAACACCGAAATTGCTTTATTTTAGAAAATCGCATATTTGATATTTTTCTTATGGGAAATTTCAGATTTGCGATTTTGGTGGATTTGATTATTTCCTGCTATAATAAAGTTACTACTATTGAGGATGAAAGTAATGATGAAGAAACAAGTTTTAACATTGTTGACAATCATTGCTGAGATTATTATCATTTTCCCATTTCTAACTAATCGATAAGTTCTTTTGTATTGCTGCAAGCGTAATTCAAAAAGGGCTATCAATTGTGGATTTTTCTAATACTTGCAGAGATTGGATAAAAGTGTTCAATCTCTTTGATTGCTTCCTTTGGTTTGAAGAAAAATACTCATTTTCTTTTAAAATTGCCATGATACTCTCAAAAATCACTACGGTCGCAACATCCTCCCCAGCTCAGCCTCAAAGATTGGGATATAGGAAAAAGTTTGCGCTCCATGAGCTCTGAGATGATATTTAGAAAGCCGCTCTTCATATACAATCTATTATGAGCCAACTCTTTAAATTCCTTGGATTTTTCAAGTAAAGAGGTTGATAAAAAGATCGAGTCTTGATCACTCAAGAAAGGCATAGTATTGCAAAAAGATAGAGTTCAAACCAGGTCCAAGACTCAATAGCATAAAGATAGGTGGTCAAAAACTCGCTCATCCTCCTCTGCTAGCGGATAGTTTTATCCAAGGAATGGATGGCATCTTTGATCACGATGGCATTCAAACGACGATGAGGTCTGCGCCATCTGTTCTTGCTCGACTTCCTCCAACAGTTGCTCTAAACCTGCTATATCTTGATGGGCAAAGCGATCCACAATCCTTCTGCTAATCTCGCATATGTGGAGATTCTTGGTAGTTGTTGAGCTTGTGCCCAAAACTCATCGAAGGTCACATTGATCGCTTGAATAGCTAGGATCAGCTTATCCGCAGACAACATAGACTGCCCTGAGTTCAAACTTGGATAGCTGAGAGGCCGTTAGTCCATCACAAGCCACATCTGACTGCTTGAGCTTTCGCGCTAAGCGTAATTCCCTTGTGAAAATTCTCCCAATTCCATTCTCTCAATCATCTGACCACCTCTTTAATTTTTTTACATATTATATCATTATTTTTCAGTTTTGTCAAAATATTCTGACATTTTAGTGAGTGAAAAAGCCAGCCTCAAAGACGGACTCCTTTATTCCATGGTATCAAAAACGAAGGCTTTGGTTTGAGGATCCAAGTTTGCAAAGTTTTCTGTTACTCACTGCTGACGCGGTAGGCAATCATTTCCTCGACTTGTCTCCGCAGAGGCGCAGAGGTGGAATGATGACCTTGACGTCAGTGATTTCAGCTAGGCGTTCTCTGAGACCTATTGGCTGCACCACCTGCCACGACAAGGGTTTTAACAGGGTATTCCAAAGCCTTCTTAGTTTTTGCCATAAGAATATCCAAGACAGCTGCTTGGAAGGAAGCACACAAATCCTCTGTGGACAAGCTTTCTCCCTTTTGCTCGGCATTGTGGTGAAGATTGATAAAGGCAGACTTCAAACCTAAATGAAAAGAAAACTCCAGATTGTCTTCCTTAATCATGGCACGGGGAAATCATACACATCCTGCCCCTGATGAGCAAGTTCATCGATCTCCTGACCTGCTGGATAGAGTCAAGCCCCATGACACGGCCGACCTTATCATAGGCCTCACCAACCGCATCGTCTCGTGTCTCCCCAACAATCTTATAATCCCCAGCCTCAGAAACATAGACCAACTCTGTGTGTCCACCACTGACTAATAGAGCTAGTAAGGGGAATTCCAAAGGCTCCACACTCTGAGCGGCCATGAGGTGGCCAGCCATGTGGTTAACGGGAATTAGTGGAAGTCTATGCGCCCAAGCAAAGGCCTTGGCAGCTGACAAACCAACTAGTAAGGCTCCAACCAAGCCCGGCCCATAAGTAACCGGCAACAGCTGTACGTCCTCTTCGGTAATCCCTGCCTCTGCTAGAGTTTTCCTCAATACAAGCTGTGATAACCTCGACATGGTGACGACTAGCCACTTTCTGGCACTACGCCACCAAAACGTTTATGGCTTTCAATTTGACTAGCAATGACATTGGACAAGAGCTCGTCATCATTTTTCAAGACGGCGACACTGGTCTCATCACAGGATGTCTCAAATGCTAAAATATATCTATCCTTCATCTATTTCTCTCTTCATGATAATGGCGTCCTCAACTGGATCATGGTAGTAGGACCTTTTCTCTCAGCGATGACCGCCATTCTTTCTTTTCTGTAAAATGCTTGCGCTCGTTGATTTGACTTTCTACTGAGGAAAATCTCTTATCCATCGGTAATGTTGCAAAACAAGGCAGACGCAATTCCTGACCCTGATGGGCTTCTTTTGACAGCGATTTGCAGGACTTCTGCTTCAAAGAGATTCTCCTGAACAGCTAAAAACCTATCACTTCTGTCCCATCGTAGGCAAAGCATACCAAGTCTGGTCTTGGGACAGGTCTGCTTGGATTTGTTCCAACGTCCGAGGACTGACTGGATACACAGCTGCCATAGACAGCGTAGATGAAAAGCTGATCCAAGTCGAGGCTGCCGTTGGATTCGTTTAATCTCTATCATAGGCGTTTAATGTAGGACTCGCCAGACTCTGTGTGATCCTTGAGCCAAATTTTCCTCAGCTTCGACACGCTTGAGGTAATTTGGCACAAAGTCATGCAAAGAGTCTGCTTCTATCCCAAGCCCAGAGGGCCAGATTAGCTGCATTTGGCAAGGTTTTCCTGATAATTAGCCTGTGAGTTGTATCTCGAATCTGCTCCACAAAGGCTCCCTACTCACCGACAAAAGTGACTTGTTCAGCATCTTTGACTTGCTCAAAACTTCTGCAAAGGACAGATGCGCCTCTGGAAAGACAGGCTGGGCTTTTCATAAAATCCTGCATAAACATTGTTACGACGCGCATCCATCAAAGGAACGAACAGACCTTCTTGTTGGTGGTACCAGAGCTAAGAGGCTAGACATCCCCAACTAACTCGATGTTCAGGGGTGAGCTAAGGTCTTGGCAGTTGCTACCGCAATTCGCAAACCTGTAGCTACCTGGCCCCTTCAGCCACCACGATTCTGTCCAAATCTTTGGCGTCAAAGTCCAAACTCGCCATCAAAAATCGATGGCATGGCATGAGGGTAATACTGTGATTTTTTCTTGATATTGATCGTCGTCTCGGCAAGAACCTGCTTGTCCTCTAAAATAGCTAGAGAAAGAGCCTTGCTGGACGTATCAAAAGCTAATACTTTCATAACACATTCCTATCTTTTTGTCTGTTTACTATTATACTACAAAAGAAGGCGCATAGATTTTTCTTTGTTTTGAACAAAAATGTCCTCACAACAGACAGGACAAGTACTTAACATTCAAACCAAAGTAAAAATACAAAGCTCAGACCACATAGGTTACAAGAAGGAGTAAATGGAATACAGTGTTACAGAAGCTATCTTCCAGTGTAAAGTTTGGTTTTTCGATGCTCCAGCCTAGTATACAAATACATTTCCCACCGTAAACACAGGCAACAAAAACAGCAAATACCAAGAGACGAATCGCGATAGCTAGTTGAAACATAGAGAGCCTCCTTTCTCCAATTCTAAAGGTAAATATTTCAAAATCATCATCTAACGAAAAGGAGCCCAAGCAGCTGGTGGCAATATGTAGAATTTCCATCCAAATAGGTGAAACACAAAATCAAGCATAGCTAGTCCTCCTTAATCAAGAAAAACCTCTTTTCTAACTTTATTATAGCACTTGCATCGGATGTCTTCAAATACTTATACAAGGTAAAATGAAACCCATTTCAAGCTCCTTACTTTCATGTTTCCTGCTTTTACTAATTCCCCTTTTTATGTTATAATTGAGATAATTGTAACGAATCAAGGTCAATCGAGACAAAAAATGAACTGGAATCAAACCAGCTTCAAACTGAGCATTTTTGAATATAGCTGACCTGAAAGCAGAAAGGAAACATATGATTTACAAAGTTTTTTATCAAGAAACAAAAGAACGCAGCCCACGTCGTGAAACAACACGCTCACTATACTTAGACATCGATGCTAGTTCAGAACTTGAAGGACGTATCGCTGCTCGCCAGCTTGTCGAAGAAAATCGTCCAGAATATAATATCGAGTATATCGAACTCTTGTCTGACAAATTGCTAGACTACGAAAAAGAAACTGGCGCATTCGAAATTACGGAGTTCTAATATGGCCTACACTCTTAAACCAGAAGAAGTCGGCGTTTTTGCCATTGGTGGTCTAGGAGAAATCGGAAAAAACACATATGGTATCGAATATCAAGACGAAATTATCATCGTTGATGCAGGGATTAAATTCCCTGAGGATGACCTTCTTGGTATCGACTACGTTATCCCTGATTACTCCTACATTGTAGAAAATATCGACCGCGTCAAGGCTCTCTTGATTACACACGGACACGAGGACCATATCTGAGGGATTCCTTTCTTGCTCAAGCAAGCAAACATCCCTATCTATGCAGGTCCACTGGCCCTCGCTTTGATCCGTGGAAAACTCGAAGAACATGGACTTTTACGCAACGCTACACTTCACGAAATCAACCACAACACGGAGTTGACTTTTAAAAATCTTAAAGCAACTTTCTTTAGAACAACCCACTCGATCCCAGAACCTTTGGGAATTGTCATCCACACACCTCAAGGAAAAATCGTCTGTACCGGGTGACTTCAAGTTTGACTTTACACCAGTTGGTGAACCTGCAGACTTGCACCGTATGGCAGCCCTAGGTGAAGATGGAGTACTTTGTTTGCTGTCTGACTCGACCAATGCTGAAGTGACAACCTTTACAAACTCTGAAAAGGTTGTCGGCCAGTCGATCATGAAGATTATCCAAGGTATCGAGGGACGTATCATCTTTGCATCCTTTGCCTCAAATATCTTCCGTCTCCAACAAGCTACTGATGCTGCTGTTAAAACAGGGCGTCAGATTGCTGTCTTTGACGCTCTATGGAAAAAGGCCATTGTTAACGGATTGAGCTAGGCTACATTAAGGCGCCTAAGGGAACCTTTTATCGAGCCAAATGAAATCAAAGATCTATCCCTGCGGGTGAGATTCTTATCCTCTGTACAGGTAGCTCAGGGCGAACCTATGGCAGCCCTCTCTCGTATCGCTTCAACGGAACTCACCGTCAAGTGCAACTCCAACCCTAGCGATACGGTTATCTTCTCATCTAGTCCAATTCCAGGAAACACCACTAGCGTTAACAAGCTGATTAACATCATTTCTGAAGCTGGTGTCGAAGTCATCCATGGTAAGATTAACAACATCCATACATCTGGACACGGTGGTCAGCAAGAGCAAAAACTCATGCTCCGCCTCATCAAGCCAAAATACTTCATGCCTGTTCACGGTGAATACCGCATGCAGAAAGTTCATGCTGGACTAGCGGTAGATACTGGAGTAGAGAAGGACAATATCTTTATCATGAGCAATGGTGATGTGCTTGCCCTCACTGCAGACTCTGCTCGTATCGCAGGTCACTTCAATGCTCAGGATATCTATGTCGATGGAAATCGTATCGGTGAAATCGGTGCAGCTGTCCTAAAAGATCGCCGAGATCTATCCGAAGATGGTGTCGTACTTGCTGTCGCAACAGTTGACTTCAAGTCTCAGATGATCCTATCTGGACCAGATATTCTCAGCCGTGGTTTTGTCTACATGAGAGAGTCTGGCGACTTGATTCGCCAAAGCCAACGCATCCTTTTCAATGCTATTCGCATCGCTTTGAAAAACAAGGATGCCAGCGTACAGTCTGTCAATGGCGCTATCGTAAATGCCATTCGACCATTCCTTTACGAAAATACTGAACGTGAACCAATCATCATTCCAATGATTCTCACACCAGATGAAGAATAAGAAAAAATTTTCTGAAATCGAATGACTTCAGAGAATTTTTGTTATTTCACAACAAGTTGTGACAAGTATTTTTCTTTAATCAACTAGTCTATAAATCCTATCGCTCTCACCGACGCTTGGTCTCAATAGCTTTTTTCACCAAAATCTGTTGATAAGCTTCCATATCTCCGTGTTTCAATGCTTCTTCTTCATGAATGGATAATCGCCATTTATAAGCCTGAATTTCCTTATCCAATAACTCCTGAGGTGCCCCAATCAGATTCAAAATAGTCAGACGCTCTTCAATACTCTTTTTAAACGGATAAACATCTGCAAGATTAACTGTTCTCGTCACACTTGTGGAGCGTTTTCTATGAATATAAATGGCTTTATTCATATAGGCAATCTTATCTGCTTGAAGATAAACCTTATAGGTCGTATAATCGTCTTCACCTTCTGATCCGTTGGATAGACAATATCCTTTGAAAAGCTCCGCTTTATAGAGTTTTGCCCACGGAACAGTAAAACATTGACTAAGATTATATTTTCCGTCATATTGATGATGGAACCAATCAAAAGGGCTATACACTTGTTCAAAATAGTTGTCTGCACCTACATGGATTAAAAAACTCCCCTGATCTTCAATAAACTGAGTGAAATTACCAATTGCAATATCTGCATCCGTTTTTCAATAAATCATAAAGACTTTGGATATGGTCTAACTCTAGCCAATCATCATTATCCACAAAGACAATGTAATCATCGTCACAGCTTCCCAAGGCACGATTGCGACTGGAAGCAACTCCTCCATTTGGCTTATGAGTATACTTTAACACGCGCATCTTGATTTTTATATCGTTGACAAATAGCTGCTGAACCGTCAGTTGAACCATCATTGATTAAAATAACTTCAAGATTTTGATAAGTTTGTTGAAGAATGCTATCTAAACATTTTTCAAGATAGGCCTCTGACATATAAACAGGGACGATAACACTTATTTTTTCTATTTTTATTTTCTTTCTTTACTCAATTTTTAGTCTAGTTTCTTCAAATATTTCTGAATCGATACAATCATATCCTCTTAGCCACAAACTCTTGATTACATTTCTCCATACTAAGTTGATGATTGAAATACAAATTGTCAGCAAGTGAAATACTAAGCTAAACGCTATATAGTTATTGATATCTTTATCTAGGAAGATCTACTCTAAAGCTTTCACGATACTTCTCTTATTTATCCATCATTTAAAAAAGTAACTTCAACTCTTCCCTGATCGCTAAGTACGGATTCATCTTTTGTTTATCATAAGCAGATTGATATTTTTCTGGATTTGCAAGTTGGGATAATTTGTCAATCATCTCTGCTACACCATCCCTTGGAAACACATGGTCAGTAGCATAAAACTCTGGTTGGTGGCACGTTTCCTTAAAAGCATAAAGGATCATACCATTTTCAAGAGCTGTACGGCTACCATCAAGTATTTCCTGCGCATGAGAAATATCCAGATAAATCCTACACGTTAGTAAAAGTTTTTCATATATCTCTCTAGACAGGCCTGGGTAGAGATGAACATTTGCATGACAATCCAGATCTAATAAACGTCCTCCCATTACTGTTAAAGCAGCAATATGAAATTCAAAATTCGGTAGGGCAGATACAAGCACTTCAATTTGTTCTAGTTCTTGCGTATCTGTCAAAATCAAAATATGCGGACGAAACTCCCTAAAGGCGCCAAGAAACGTCGGCAGATAAATCAGGGGAGGATTCATATTATCTGTCTTAAATTTCAAATCTCGGGTCAGTAGTTTCCCACAACGCTCTTTTAGATACGAAATATCTTCCGTGGAAAACTCTTCTCTCATATAAAATACTAACTGATTAGATGAGAGGTTAGGCATTTCCCTAAGCAAGTTTATATCTGATAACACTATGCAATCACCTGTAGATAATTGTTTATCTAAAACCAGTTTTCTTGCTTCATCAATTGAAGAAAGCCCCTCTTCCCGACCATTTGCTTCTCGATAAAGTGCACGATCATGAGATGAAAAAAGATAGAGTTGCTCTTGATTTTCCTGACCATAAATGTCTATCTCTTTTTTTCCACCACTCCAAATTTCTCTATGAAAACAAGTTCCCGATAAATCGTAATGATCTTTTGCACAACAAACACCTTTGTTATCGTACCATTCGACTACCTCCACTATTTGTGGCCACTGAGGAGAGCAGTAAATCTTCCCTTTTTTATTTCCTTCTGCTACGATATCTCCTGAAGAAAGAACCTCCCAAAATCGAGGTAAGGGAAGTTGGGTCATGTGTAAGGGACTCGAATTTTCATGATTAGAAAAAAAACTAGTAAAAATATTGTTAATCGTTAATGGTTTCAGATCCTTCCCCATAAGTTCTAAATCTTTTTTTAGGCGATCGTCATCTGAAGACCATTCCCTCGTCAGATAATAATACATCATTTCTTTTTTATTTCCATTCTCTAGTCAAAAATTCATACCATTGTTTTGTTATGCAGTCTGATAAATATTCTTCAGCCAAGCGGTAAGAGCCTTCCCTGAACTTTTTGATTTGTTTGAAGGCTTTCTCTAAAGCTTTTGTTAAATCAACCACAATTTCCTCATCCGAACGAGCATCAAAAGGAACTAAATAACCATTTTTACCCTCTTGAATAAAGGTCTGATTTCCATAAGGTACATCTAAACCAACAAGAGCTTGTCCAGAACCAATTGCTTCTAACAAAGTTATACCAAAAGTTTCCCATTCCGAGGTAGCCAAAGTAAAGTTCATACTCTTTGAAACGGTTTGAAATTGTCTGATGCCCCTTAAGATGGATATAATTTTGTGCTCCTAGATTGGCAATCTCTGCTTCAATATCCTGCCATAGCATCCCTTGCCCATAGATATCTAAGTTGACGTCTGGAAAAATTTCATGAAAAGCAACGATGGCTTTGATTGCTAAGTCTAACCGTTTTCGGCGTTCAAACCGCACGGCAATCATCACAGAATAAGGTTTTCGTTCATCAGCTAATTGCAACTGTTCTAGGGCAGCTACTGGAAGAACGCGAACTTGACCAGTTTTCCCTAGTAATGCTAAATGTTTTTCCAATTCATCCTTCTGTGATTGCGTTGATACTAAAATATCATCAAATTCCTCGGCATATTGAAAAAGGTGATAGTATTCAGAATTGATCTGATCTCCCCAATAATGAATAGAGTGCACAACACAGGATAATCTTGCTTCTCCTTTTAAACGTAAAAGAGGTGATGTGAAGGGAAGATTCTCTAGACGATCAATAAATACATGATCCTCTTTACTAAACTGCAACTCTGATAAGGCTCGCTCTAAAAATTCAGACTCACTATAGAACCACTCCGATCCACACCGATAAACTGCTTCAGTATCCTCACCTGGTTCTTTCTTAATCTCTTCAAAGGCTATGGAACCATCTCTATTATGAAACAGTCGGCGAACAACTCTAGCTTCTAGACCAAATCCAGCATCCACTGCTGTAAAAAATTCTGTGAACAGCTTTTTCTTACCATAATGTTCTCTACGAAGTAAACGACCAAATACATAATAATCTACATAATCCACATAATCCGGTTTTAGACTGTTTTTATGTAGAATGGTAGTCACACCATCTTGTTCTTGAAAAATCAATTCACAATTATTTTCCTTATATTCAGCAGTCAGGTGTAAGAGCTGCTTCATATCATCTATACGGATCCCCAAGCTCATATCACGCTGATCTGTCAACAACATATGTGCTAATAGGATTTCTTCCTCAAGATGACCCAAAGAAAGGTAATAGTCCCATTTAAAGCGAGGAGGGACCTGTGTAAAAACAAAACTGGCAGGAAGGTCCAAGTCGCGAAAAACCTTCCCACGATATGCTTGAGCAACATCTACACCATTGGGTTCTAAACCCACCATAAGATTAAAAGTGTAAAGCATTCTTTAACTCCAAACTAAACTCTAATCACAAGCATCAAATCATAGACTCCATAAAAGAAGTGAACTAGCGAATGATTAGATTATCTACTAAAAATCTCTCATTTATCTAACGAATTGAGGTAAGCTTTAATCGCCACTACCATCACTTCAGGAGTTTGTGAAGAAAAAATCTGACTTCCTCCTGTTGGGTCCTTACTGGTATTATCAAAAGCAAAGATCGGTTTCCCTAATTTATGAATCTCCTGAGTGATATTCATAATTTCGTTAAAATGATTGATATCCAAATAAAAATCGATTTTGCTAAGAACATTTTCAAAATTATAAGGATTGAACTGTGGATAAATGGACATATTTAAATATCGTTGTAAATCGACCACTTGGGAGGCAAAAGTTGTATGAGCCAAAATATGAAAATGAACCTCAGGTAGTGCTTTTATCAAAAACTCCAAGTGCTCCATCTCGCAAGCATTTGTAAAGATTGCAGTATGATATTTTTCTTTTTCTGTAAGCTCATCTAAACCATGTTTGATAATCTCTTTCCGTAAGATAATATCTGACCAATCTAAAGCATAGAAGAACCACCACTTATCTCCCAAGCGATTATTATATACAGCTGACCATGGTTTTTCGTCTGTATAATGAATAACAGAAACCTCTGATTCATATTGATTCGCTTTACATACCATTCATCTTTTTTGAAAACGTGTCGCAATAGTATCCATTCCAACCATAAAAATTGTAATTGACGTCTAGCTCTTTCCATTGCCCTACAAAAATCGGTTTGAAAATTCCTTGATCACCAAACTCAACTTCATGGTACTGATCTGCTAATTCAAACAATTTTTGTTGAAATCGCATGCTCTCTCCAATGGGCATTATTTATCAATAAAAACGCCTGAATTGAAATTTGTTTGCTGCAATTCATCTCTAACTGCTGCGACTGGGCTATCACCCTAGATCTATTGCAAAAAGGGGTGTTAAATCTCCAGTGACAATAATATCCGAATCAAGATATAAAACCTTATCTTCCTTCAGTATGTCTGGAATAAAAAAGCGAAAATAAGCTGCGTATGATAAATGCGCCGTTGGTAAATGATATTTTCGGAGATGATTATTAGAAATCTTTACATTTACAATTTCTGAATGAATAGCTTTCAATCGCTGATTCATAATACGAAACCATTCCGAAGGTAGATCGTCATTAAAAACATAAAATTTTTATATCATCGTTATAAGCACAAACAGACTTGATAGTAGTTTCCACCTTATCCATATATCCATTATCTGCTCCAAGTACGATTGCTTTCTTCATTTTTCAATCCCTTTTATCTAACGTTTATTTTCTTTTTCTATTAACTAATAAAATCTGTCGAATTTCATCTACCATTTTTGAGGTTCTTCATGGGCGATTACTTTATCAAAGAGTTCTGCTTGATGGGCCACAATATCTAAGGGCAGCACAGTTTTTCCTAGATCTTGATAGGTTTGATTGAGAATACTATCTAGACATTGTCGTAAAGTAGTTTTCAACGTTGTAAACTGATACAATTATACTAATTTTTCTGTCATTTTTATATTTCTCTTTATACTTTTTCCAAAGTTATGAAAAACGGTTCTTCAGTAGGATTCCCAATTCACTACTAGCTTTCTATAGTTTGCGGAAAAATTCTCTGATGAAAGCTGAAATATCTTTACTCATGATTTTATCCAGCCTCTCAGTAGTCAACTCCTCTGACCGGTTCCACCAATATCCTTGATTTGACCATCGGGTAACAGTTGAAAAAGCGCTGATGTTGCTTATTTTTATGTGAAAAAGATACAGAATTTTTCCAGATACTGATACCACTGCTAATCTTCCCTTATAACTTTGACCAAGAACACGAATCTTCTATAGAGAGTTTTTCCCAAAAATCTTTATAAAAATCTAGTATTTTTAGTCAAAAATCCTAGATTTATTCCATTTTAATTATACATTATTTTTTAGCAAAAGAGCTATCATATAAATATATCTATTAGATATTATTGACACATTCAACTATCAATATAAGTCAATCATCTTTATTCAGTAAGAATATTTGATATATAGAATTATCTTCTAAACTTGAGATTATTTCCTTATTTTTCAAGAATCAAAAACCTAGATTCTAACAGCTAGTAAATAACTAACGGTTAAAGTATAGGTTTACTCAGAAAAACAATCATTGTTCACGACAAGCTCTGTAACGTGTTTTGCTGGTGAAAGTTTGACCCTGCTTTGAGAATGACTTGATCTTTAAGATCGCTATGAATAGCATCTGGTAAAGCTTGCGCTTCATAGAGCAATTCCATTGTGCTGAATCATTGGCTGACCAGCGATGATGACACCCTCATCCACAAAGTTTTGCTGTGTAGACCACAAAGCAAGGACCCTCTGTCTTAAAGAGTAGAAACGACCTGAGTCTTTGATCATAGAGGAAACCAGCATTGTCATGTCCTGCAGGTAGCGCAAATGGATGGTCAAACCAGATACGAGTTGGATTTGCTCATCTTCTTCTGCAAAGATATCCTTCAACAAAGGCACCATTATAGATATGTTTGACCACATCACTGTTAGCATCTGGGGTTTTAGCTGGAACACCATCCAGAGCAGATTGGATAAATCCCCTCTGTATTCAATTGGAAGACATGGCGGTCAACTGTCTGCGTGAAATCACCAGACAAGTTAAAGTAACTATGGTTGGTTGGATTAACTAAGGTATCCTGGTCTGTCGTCACCTTGTAACTAACTTCGTAGGCACCCACTTTCTTCCAAGTTGTAGCTAATCCAGATCTTAAGGTTTCCAGGGAAACCCTCCTGTCCCGTCTGCTCTTTCTGTGTAAAGAGTCAAAGCCATTATCATTCACTTCGACTAGCTCAAACAAGCTAGAATCCCAACCAGTTGAGCCACTGTGGTTACAGTTGCTAGCATTGTTGACTTCAAGATCATAGGTCTTACCATTAGAGTTTCAGTCGCACCTGACGATATGACCTGCCACTGGACCTACACTTGCTCCATGTTTAGGCTATTTCCCATAACTTTCGAAATCGTCAAAACCTAGGATACAACATTACAAAATTACCAGCCTTATCTGAGTTACATAGCGTAGAATTGTTGTCTACAAGTCATGATTTCCAGTTGGTAGCCTGCCTCCGTTTCAAAACGGTAAGAGGACATCTCTTGCCATCAATCCTTCCTAAATACACGTTCTGTGTATGCTTTCATCCTTCTCCTTTTCGCTCAATATAAACAAAACCATAGAAAGCGTATTCACTCTCTATGGTTTTATTTATGATTTACAGACATCTTTTGCTCAAGAAACCATGTATTTTATTAACAAAGTCGTTTCTTCTATTTCTGATCTATGCTTCTACACGTTCAGTCCATGAAGTAGCTGTTGTTTGAAGAACTTATTGAGTTCTATCAATGTTTTCAAACCAGTTGTACGAAGCGTCTGCGACAGTTGCTTCAATTATCTTTGATGTAAGCTTCAACTGATCCAGCCCATGTTGGTATCCAATAAAGAACAACACATTGAAGTTTGCACTGATTCGTGGGCAAAGACAAGTGTTTTGAAGAGTTTAGTGATACACCTGCACTCAAGTGATGTATGGGATATTAGTCGTTTATCTTGTGCTTTGAAGAAAGCAGCTGCTTCTTCACGTATGAACACCTCCATCGCCAACTCTTCAACGTATTTAACGTTAACTGAACTTCTACTTAAGACATCGATGTTGGAAACGAGGGTCTGAAAGATCACCCGCACCAATAACCTTATGTGGTTTACTTTAGCGTATTCAGCAGAACCTGCATCAGCGATCTTTCATCGTGTTTTATGATTTCAAGGAAGAATGGAATATCTTCGCCACACACCAGAACCAATACGTTCACCGTAGGCTTGTTTTTGTTGGAAAGTCTGCTTGCGGAGCTATCTACGTCGTGTAAAGCAAGAACTTAACAGCATCTGCACTTGTTCTTTTGATACGTTTTGCAGACCAAACATCCGCCAGTCTGGCAACGTTTTGTGCTTGTGGTGTCGCGTATCCAGTTTTTCTATAAGGTGAGAAGACCAGCTTTTGGATCAAGAGCTTTAGTCGCTGAAGTCCGTACTAGGGTCAAGAAGCATAGATGAAGGGTATTAGTCAATTCATATTCCATATCAATACTTTAAGTTCTTCCATTTGGAGTTACTAAAGCCCTTCTTGTTTGGTATTGAGCCATAAGGCGTTTCAGCACCACGTTGGTCAAAAAGCAAGAGCTGAGATGATACCATTTTCATCAGAGAGTTTTTGTGCGCGTTATTTGGGTTTAATGTCACTGCATCATAGATTCTTCCTTATTTTTCACAAATCTGTGAATAATGACACCTGAACGACACGGTTTACAGTACCAGTAGGTGATGGCGTATCTGGTCTATTACCAACTTTAAGCGGAAGTTAAGAGCGAGAATGAAGGATCATAAATGATGTATGGGAAGACACGGTAAACATCATTCAAGACACCGCCACAGCCAAGTGCTACCTCCTTAACGTTTTCTTTCAAAGACCAAAGGTTTGATCACCAAGAGAACAACGCGACGAGCATTTGTCTCCTGCAACTTCACGAACTCAAGTCCAAATCATACTTTGCGGAGTGTAGTTCTGTGCTGGAACCAGTCACCAAAACAACTGATCTTGTTTGATCAAAGATTTTGGACCATGACGGAAGCCAGCTATCATACATAGTCGCTTCTTGACGCAGTCAATTCCAAAAATTTTAAGCTGTAGCAGGAGACAGACCAAAGAATGGACCTGCACCTAAGTAGATAACACGATTAAATTCTAGGTCAACCAGCTCCTTTGACATCTGCTCCATTATCATGAGTATGAGCTAAACTAGATAGCACTTCAAAGCGTTCAGCTTTAACAGCAGATTCTGTTGGATCAAATGCAAGAGAGCTGTCCAACATCATTGAAGTGAAGCTTGGAAGTCATAGCAAAGCCAGCATCGTGGAGCACGCAGCTGGTTGTGGCAACAGAGAGGTGTGCAGTGTCACCATGCGCTTGGAGGCCAATTTCCTTCAGCCGCACATGTGATGGTTACTTGACAAAGGTTCATCAACCGATCCTTAGCGAGTCGACTGTTGCCACGCACTCTCAGGTGGGTTCCGCTACGCGCAAATGATACCAAAACAGTCGCCACATCTCACAAATAAGTTTATGTGGATTTGCATACGATATCGAGTTGTTGCGAAGTAGCATTGAGAGTCCATTTACGTTCACTGGTAAACTGCTCGAGGTAAGGAACGAGAGTATCACCCACATAAGCAGAAGTTCCAGCGCAGTCAGGAATAACCGAGTGTAGTCATGCGTTTGTCAGCAATCCCTTGTAAGAAGGCTGCAATTTCATCAAATGCGATGTGATAAGCTTCAAAGCTTCTCCAAACGTCTGGTTGTTGGTAAATCTCGCGAGCTGTGATTTCTGCCCCCAACTCGCTACCAGTTCTTCTTTTGTATAATCTGGCATTGAGTCCCTCTAATCTGTTATTATTATATGTTTAAAAATATAGGAATGAGAGTAAAGCCCCATTCCATGTTATTCTCATCTAAAATGCTCTAACAGTGCTCCACGTGCCCACATCGTATACTCAATGAAAATCAAAAGAGCAACCAGGAAGCTAGGCCGAAGAGCTGTACTCAGTGCGGCAAGGCGAAGCTGACGTGGTTTGAATGATTTTGAAAGAGACATCATTCATCTTCATCGTCGTCGAAGCTAGCCAATACCCGATCATGACTTTCGCCAGTGACTTTCAGGCACGACTCTCATGAGTCCGCAATCCATTCCAGTTAGGCTTTGCATTGATAAACTCCAATGACCATTGGAAGGTTCATTCCTGCATAAAGTTCAATGTCGTGGCCTTCACAATCAGACGGCATCCACCACATTACATGAGTGTTCACGAGGAGGTCAATCGCAAAGACTAGAAATCATCCAAACCTTCGACAGCAGCTTCAAATTTGGTGAAATCTTCCTGAGTCCATCTTCTGGAAGAAGAGCAACTGCATGAATATTTTTCTTGTGGACTCTCACAATGTTTTCTGTGCTACCTTCAAGTTCTTCACACAGGCACGTCCATGACTCTCTCAAAATTAATGATTTAGTCATAAATTGTGCGCGTCCGCGCAGAATTTGCAATTAAAGGCAGAAAAGAGCCAAGGCAAGCACGATAATGATACTCGATAGCTTTTGTAGAGTTCATACCTTTCTTACCAAGCAACCCAGAAGATAAAGGCAGTGAAGATTGCTGAAGCAAGCGTGGAAGATTGAGTTCAAGATGTCTTAGAGAGTCAATCATCTTTTCACCGATTGGCAATTTGTATGAAATTTCAAAGTTGATCATTGTAAACGCTACAAGAGGCACCCATCATGAGACACACTGCAGAGATGCTGGCTTCAATCAAAGCTGTCAGCAAGTGCTGCATGTTGTTGATAAAGGTTAACCCCTTCTTTGTGAGCCAAATTCCAACCGTTTCCAACGGAAGATAAGCCATACGTCCTACTGCAACTGCGATCCAAAGGAAGATACAAGGTTGGACCAGCGATAGCCATTGACTGCAGCGATAGATCCCATGATAGCAGGCTACAAGTGAGACCAAAGATAGTATCTCCAAAGAGGAGCTAAATGGGTCCCATCAAACCAGTTCTTTGATACCGTTAACCGCATCTGAACCAACGCCATCTTTTCTTCGCATGGCAAGGTCAAAACCAGCGATGATTGTGTGTGAAAAGTAAACGGTAAGTGTTGAAGAATTTCGAGGCGAACTTTCATCATTTCTTTCAACCTCAGGAGTTCCATCTCCATACATTTGATGCAATTGTAGCAAGATCACATAAAGGTATACGTGCTTGCATACATCATAGTTCCATCCCAATTGGAAAGTGGAACAAGCTACGTTTGTTAATTTGATTCAAAATCTTCTTTTGTTAATTTGTAATTAGAATTCGTCATCTTCAATTTCCCCACTTTCTGTGACGGTGCAGAAGGTGCTGCTACAGCAACTTTCTGGCTGTTCTTGAAGTGAACAACTGCAAGGAAGATACCACACGAGTAGAGATGCGATCATGGGGCAATCACTGAAGTTGTTGGCGAAAGGCGATAGTTTCCTGCAACTTCAGCTGAAGAGCGCCAATGATGCCAGCAGCCTGCTCCACCAAGACCCAGCTACGTACGAGTAAGTGCACAGTCAACATAGCTGTCAAACCGAACTCCCTAGCTTGAGGTAGTAGCAGCTGACGTTTAACTGGAAGGTAACGCTGAAGCAGAGTATAGCGAATCCAGAAGACCTGGAAGCGCCACGACCCGCAAGAGTCAAACCGTTCGCAGCCCATTGGAATTTCTTTAACAAGGTTTACAACTGCTGGCACGAGATTTCTCCGCAAAAGCAAAGGGCGAAGAGGCCTGCTGGAAGGGCACGAGAAGCAGCCCGTGGAGGCACCAAGAAGGTAGTTACGTTCGATTGTAGCTGCAGAGTCAGCGTTCGATGCGCGGCATCGATACGGTGTGCGAAGAATGTAATGGTCATACGACCAAGTACGTCGAAGTAAAGTCAAAGTGCCGCTACTGGTACAGCGATTGTAGTGATCGCAAAGATCTGTTTCTGATACCTTAGAACTGGGAAAACGTTGGAAGCTGTCGCAGGGCCACCAGAAGTTGCGTCGATACGGGAAGTTACACCACCGAAGGTACCTACTGAGGACAAACAACTGCAAGCTACCACCGATAAACAAACCAGTTGTCAAAATCTCCGCTTGATCAAACCAGTAATGAAAACCAGCGAATACAGGGGAACCTGCGGAAGAGCGATCGATCAACTCATCAAAGCAGATTTGACGAGCTGGAGTGCAGAGTGAGAAGCCGATTTGCCACCATTGTATCACATAACAATAGTACCTTCGTAAAATCCTATTTTAATAAGCTCAGTCTCGAAACTGGATCTGCTTTTGGGACCATTTTGAGCGGTGGAGTTTTGACTCTTTTCTCGCACATTGATTTGGCAAATCTTCGTCTCTTATCTCACAACGTTGAAAGTGAGACGTGTGAATAGAACGAGTTTCTTGCGTGTTGAGTACATTATACAACATTGGCTGCTTTCAAGCGGTACATATTTAAGCCCACTAGTCCAAAGGAAGCGGTCTGGTTTACGAGACAGCGACAAACAAACGTTGCTATCATATTTTTCCAGCGAGGATGTTGGCTTGCAGCTTTTCAGCTGGCAAAATACTGATTTTGCACCTGGTGGTGTTGCAAGTTTCCGTCAGTCTTTTCAGCACTTCTACGTCTGTTTAGCAGCTTCATTGTCAACGACCATGATGCGTAAACATTCAGTTTAGCAGACCAAAGGTTTGCTACTTGTCCGTGGATCGACGTCCATCAATACGGCGTCCTACAGATTGTGCATGATTTTCCCCCTTTATATGTTTTGGTGTAGGGTTTACGAGTTAAGTGTATGTGATCTTTATACTCCTTCAGTTTCAAGAGATACGTGATGCGGTTAGCACTCTTCCTTTGACATAGCTGTGCGGAATATGAAAGCGACAAGGCTGGACCAACATTCCAGAAACGTCCGAGATGATGGCACGATGACACTTAGGCAATCCTTTACCAGTCCTCAGATAGTTCTAAGTAGGTGTCCTTCGGAGCTACTCAACTTCAGAAAGTCATAGGCGTAAAAGGCAGGTTGTCTCTTCTGTCCATCCTTTTTGAGAAATCAATGCTCTCAGGGATTATCTAGTGGAGCGTGATGAGTGTTCCCAGTTCGGCATGAAGTGTGAGGTCTTTGCAGACTTCTGTGCAGATCACCTCTTTGTGTGCATCTCCGCTAGGGGCTGCTATGCCCGTGGTGTGACACGCATATTTTCTACGGACATCAAAGACGAGGAGCGCTCTTTCTCCCTTGATAGAAGATGTCACCTCACCACTTTCTGTCTGGTGCTGAGTTGCCCAAACTCCATTTACCAACCTACAGATGGCTGGGCTCTGTCTCGACCATCAATGAGTGCGGATGCGTTCTTCGCCTGCATCCCAACTGAGAAACTTCTGTGCGATGAGTAGATGTAATCAGCTTTGTCCCAACTCTTCCATTTTCTTAGGATAGAGACTTTTTAGTTGGACCTATAGGCTATCCAAGGTTTCAAATAGAGAAACTTTTCTCAACTAGTGGAATGTTTTCAACTTCCATGCTCTCTTTGTAAAGTGGTTCTAATTGTAGGATACTCAGGATGAAGTAAGTCGTCATCATTTCTTTAACTGCTTCGCGCCTAGCTGGTGGAATTCCCAGCTCTATTAAGGAGAGCGTCACCATCACAAGGTGTTAGCATTAGTAAATCAATGGTCCTCGGAGGCGATCGACCATTCATATACGAGCTAGTTCCACCGTGGAACATGAGAGTTGATGGAGCCTTTGCTCTAGCACCTCATGCGCGGCTTCTGCTAACTCCTTCTGGCTCACGTGATGGCTGGTTCTTTCTCCATCGATTAAACCATCCATCCCAGAATTCCATACACTATGAGTGGGCATTTCTGTCATACTCATCAAAGAACTCTTGCATTTGCGAGAAGTTAAAGTTTGCTTTTGGACCAAAGAGTTCTGTCACAAAGAGATCATCTTCGAGTCAAAGGCACCAGCTTTCGAGTTGCTTCGTACATGGACCATCAGATGTAAAGAGCGGACAAGTCACTGGGCGCTCACCCATCAATCGAGCCGAATCTCATACGCAAAGTAGGTTTTGTCACTCTACCATAGGAGCCGTACTCATCAACCTGCATCATGAGGATGTTACCACCATTATCCAACAATGCTTTGGAACAAGACGTGGAAGTAAATGATCTTAGGTAACGTCCCACGATTTCTATATAAAGGCTGGATCAGGAACGGATTCAGCGTGCCTGCTATTTAAGCATGCTGGTAAACCACCGAATTCCCACTCTGCACAGATAAAGGGAGAGTGGTCGAACAATAGCATACAAGCCTAAGTCCTGGGCTGTCTGGAAGGAAATTTTCAATATCATGAGTTGCCTTCAAAATTGAAGTTTCCCTCAGTTGAAACTCATGCAAATTCCCAAAGCGATTTCGTAGGTTTCAGAGTGTTAAAACCCAAAGCCTTTGAGATTGGTACACACGAATGATACCAGTCTTCTTCAGGAATTCCAAAATAATGAGATGGCGCAGATAAAGGAATTTTGGAATGGTTTCCTCATCTAGGTAAAATTAAAAATCATCCTCAATTTTAAACCTTTGTCATTTTACCACTCTCCATACTTTTTAGTTTGCGCTTTCATTTGTTGTTATATTAGATGCCAGTAAACTAATGAATCCATCTTGTCAATAGATTTTTCAGAAAATTAGTTTATAATTTTTCTACTGAGATTGTTTTCTAAAGTGCTGTATCTCAATATTTTCGATCTAGATAGCATAAATGTATAAAGTTTTCTTATAACCGTAAATAATATGTGAGTCAATCACTTAGAATATTATTTTATTTTTACATTATTTACTATCATTTTCAAACTATTTATGATAAAATCGGAGATGGAGAGAAGGAAAATGAGTGAAAATATCACACGTCAGTATCAATATATCAAAGATGAGTTGAAAAACAAAAATCATTTTGCAGGTCCATTTGCGCGTGGCGACAAGTTTCCACACTGAGAGCAGAATTGATTGCAATGTATGACGTAAGTTCGATCATCACTGTTGTTCGCGCCTTAAACGACCTTACAGAGACGATTATGTGTCCCGCCATCATGAGAGGGAACAACTGTGGCTCGCGCTCATGCACTGCGACTCAAACTCGTGAATTTCTCTGATGCCAAGAAATGAGACCAAGGACGATAAAGTCACTGTTCTTTCCATTGAACGCGGTAACGATCTGACTTCTTAGAAAAATTGGGATTGCGTGGCGATCAATTTTATTACAAAATCCGACACGTATCCGTGAATCTAAACTGAAGCATGTTATCTCATCTACACATCTTATATCCCTGAACAATACGTCAAATGCAAACATCCAAATCTTGGAATACTATAGTTCTATCTATAATCGTTTCGATTGGATCTACCACATTTCACAGGAATGATAGCGGGCATTTAAAGAAGAAATCAATGAAATTGTATTTCCAGTCCAGAACATGCTGCTTCTATCCTAGGAATCGACTCTCAGTTCCCAACTGTTCTCCCAAACCACAAGACAACTAAACTTGGGTCAACACCAACGCCCAAGTGTTGGAATACATTGAGAGCTTCATCACGTTCTGAGTTTTCTATAAGATTAAATTTATCTCATGTGATCGCGATCACTAAACATTCATGAAAAGTCTGAGACACTCGTGAGGCTTTTCTATTTTTCATTATAGCACGCCAGCTTTTGAGCAGGAAATATCAAATGACTTTTAAACCATAATTTGGAGAAATTTACTAAAACAGAGGCAGAAAATTGAAAATCAGTTCGAGATGTAACAATCCTTATATATATAGGTATTTTATTAAAATGCTTGACTTTGCCTAGATTCCAGATAGTACAGTGGAGTCAGTTTTGTGGCTTCGCTACTAAAACAATAAATTAGGAGGTTGTTAATGAAACCAGAAAATAAACAGCGTTTCTCTATTCTGTATACACGCAATCGGAGGACAGCTTCGATCTTAATCGAGCTTTTGCTTTTCATGCCCAGGTGCTGTTGCTGCTGATGGAGTCGTGCCTACTACAACAGAGAATCAACCTACCATCCAAGCTGCAGGAGAATCGTCTCCACCAGGCTGAAAGCTGAAGACTTGAAACTGAGTCCCACAGCAGCCGTCAGGCTCCTGCAGCTCCAGTGACACCTGTAACATACTGCCAAGCACCAAAAGCTGAGAGTTACTCCTGCACCTGTCGTAGACTGTTGCAATCGAAGAAACTCCAGCAAAACCAGAAGTAACTGCAGAAGCTAAGCAGCCCAAGAACCAGAAAAGGCAGAAAACAAAGAAGTTGCTAAAGTTGAAGCTCCTGCAGTCGCTACAGAGAGAGCAGCTCAAAGTCAATGAAAAACTGGCTACAAAAGAGAAATCGTTTCAATCGATGCAGAGCATCACATACTTCTCGTAGACAACTGAAAGAAATCATCGACAGCTAAAGCACTGTGCTAGTGCTAGATCTGCATCTCTGGTCGGAAATGACGGCTTGCGCTTTATGCTTGATGATATGTCTCAACTGTGGGGACAAGACTTATGCAGGCGGTGAGTGTCAAACGCGCTGTTGAAAATGGAACAAATGCCTACTACAACGATCCCTAGCGGCAATCATCTCAACTGAAAGTAGGCCAAATGACCGACTTGATTATTACTCCGCCAGGGATAAAGGTATTGGACTTTATCCCATCTGGTAACAGTCCTGGTCACATGGACGCTATCCTTAATGCCAGCAGAAAGAACTGCAGGTATTGAAAAGCCTCAACTTTTAACTATTTTGGTAAAGAATCAGCACGTACTGGCGACCTGACAGTGAAGAGAGAGTTGCGTTTCCACAAAAGACTTTGATTGAGCAAGTATGCAGGCTACTTGCTGGCTGGAAATCGAAATCTTCAGCTTTCGGTTTGGAGTGAGTACGCTAACGATGCTACGGATGCTAAAGGATGGAGCGATTGCTTCAAACCTATAAATGGTATCCAGAAGATGGATTCAGACCGAGGCTGCAGACAAAGTCATCGCCCATGCTATATGATCTAGCTACGTATCGTCAAATCTCACGGTCTAAAACCTGTGGTCGTCAAACGACGCATCTCACTGTATAATAGGATACGAGTTTGGTACCTTTGATCAGGACATCATCGCTCTCTATGTGGACTGGTGAGCAGGGCGGTTACGATGTCGCTTCTTCAAAGTTACTACAGCCGAAAAAGGACACGATCCTCAATACTAACGATGCTTGGTACTACTACGTTCTCGGCCGTAATGCTGACGGGCAAGGTTGGCACAACCCTCGACTCAAGGATTGAACGGTATTAAGAGCACACCGATTACTTCATGCACCAAAACAGTGAAGGAGCTCGTTACGCTCGCTATCGGTGGTATGGCGCGGTCATGGCTGATACTCCATCTGCTCGCTACTCTCCATCTCTGTCTCTTCAAACTCATGCGCGTCAATTCGCAGCTCGATGCTGGAATACTTCGCTGCTGGATTACGAGTCTGCTGAACAAGCTTTGAAGAGAAGTGCCAGCAGAGACCTTACTCGCTTCCAGACGGAAAAGTCTTGCAGCCAGCCAAAGAAGCTGAAAAAGCCATCCGTGCCTCCGACAGCGCCCTCTGGCCGTGCTCAACAAGATACTATTGATCAAGCGATCGCAAAACTCAAGAAGCTGTTAGCACCTTTGACCTTCACTCCAGAAGCCTCAAAAGAAGAAGACGCTAAACGTCGAAGGAAAACTGCTACAAGAACAAGGTCATCTCTATCGATGCTGGTCGTAAATACTTCACTCTAGACCAGCTCAAACGTATCGTTGACAAGGCTAGTGGAGCTCAGCTACTCCCAGTACCTCCACTTACTTGGAAAATGAGTGGACGCTTCGCTTCCTTGGATGATACGAGGTATCTCAGCAAACGGCAGAGACTTATACAGCTGACGATGTGAAAGGCCATCATCGAAGGAACAAAATTCTATACCGACGATCCATGGAACTGGCTTGAACCGTTGCAAAATCACTGAAGCTTATCCAGATAAAGTGCCGAGGACAAAAGGTATTGGAACTAATCAGCCAACCCTCAATAGCTTCCAGGTCACATGGATGCTATGCTTGTCGCTGGAAAAATTGGGCATCGCAAACCCTCAAGCCAGCACTTTGACAAGGTTTTCAAAAGCAACCATGGACCTTGAAAACGGAAGGCTAGCCAATGAACTTTACAAAAGTCTTATCGGCAGAGATTACATGGACTTCACTTTTGCAGGCAAAACTAAGATCTTAACTATGGTAGATGACAGTATGTTATTGATGCTACCAACGCTCCAAGGTTGGTACTACCTCAGTGGTATGGCCTCTACAGGTAAATTTGCTGGAGTACGCTAATGGCTTGGCTGCCATGGCTAAAGAAAAAGGTCTTTCGACCAATGGCTCTTTTTAACGACGGCTTCTACTGCGAGAGACAAGGATGATGTTGAGTTTGATAAAGACGTTACTGACTCTCTTACTGGTCCTGATGAGGATGGTGGGAGTTTACAACCGCAGCGTCCTCCTCAATACCTAGCAAGCAAAGGCCTGGCAAATTCCTGCACTTTGATGGAGATTGGTACTGCTCTCGGTCAAAAACCAAGAGATGGCGGTGCAAAGCACCAGTAAAAGCTGGCAAAATACTGAAAAACTCCACGCAACCAGCTAGCATCAACTAAATATCCACGGAAGTTGACTCACGTACTGGTGGTATGTTAGCTGGTCTGGGCGATGAATAGACCGCGCAGAATACAAGGAAGAAGGAAATCTTTTGAACTTATGACACCTGCTTTTGCAGATCACAAACAAAGACCAGCCTCCTTCCGATGCTGACTACAAGGCTCTCACACGAGGAACTTGCTCAAACTCCTTGAAAACTTAGAAGGATGCCTAGCACAGAGAAGCCTCGACGCCTCAGAAAGCTGCCAAAGATGCTCTGAACCACAATCTCAACCGCACAACAAGCTGGGTTGGATGCCCTCGTCGCTAATCTACGCAAAGCAGCTAGACTGGGCTGCCAGCCGCAACCACCTCAGGAAGTCTCGATGAAAGCTGAGAGCTCCCATGCCAGTTGAGGGAGCCGATCTGCGAAGCAGCTTCTTGTTAGAGACAGAAGAGATTCCGTTTGAGATTGTTAAGAAGAAAATCCTAACCCTCTCCAGCAGGACAAGATAAAGTCATCACTGTCGGTGTCAAAGGGAGAACGCTATATTATCTTTCTGTCTGACTGGTAAGCACATGAAATCTCACTTGATAGTCAAGTGACTCAGAACCTGTCACTCAAATCGTAGAAGTCGGTACGCCTGTCACTCACGTAGGAGATGAAGAAGGAGTTCTGCTGCAGATGCAAAACCACGTGTTGTGATCGAGGACGAAGAAATTCCGTTTACAACCATTCTGCTGAGACTCCTTCGCTACCTAAGGACAAACTCGTCTAGTAACTGCAGGTGTCAACGGTCGTCGCAGCTACTTCTATTCTGTAACTACGGCTACTGATGGAACTGAAGTTAAAACTCTAGTAAGCAGTGAAGTAAGCCTCAGACCGATTACTCAATGGTAGAAGTGGGAACCCTGTTACTCACCTTGGGATGAAAAGGGACAAGCTACTATTACTGAAAACAAACCAGAGTTGACATCCAAAATGAAGAAATTCCATTCACAACCATCACTCGCGAAACTAATCAATTACCTAAAGGACAATCTCGTATCGTGACCGAAGGTGTAAACGGTCGTCGTAGCTACTTCTATTCTGTAACTACAGCTGCTGATGGAACTGAAGTTAGAACATTGGTTACAAGTGTCGTAGCGCAAGAACCTGTCGCTCAAGTGATTGAAGTGGGCAACCCTGTCACTCACGTCGGCGATGAACATGGCACTAGCAGCTATCGCTGAAGAAAAACCAAAACTAGAAATTCCAAGTAAACCAGCTCCAGCATCTGTTCCTGCTGAGGAAAACAAAGCTCTTTCTCAAGGCCCAGCTCCTGTTGCAAAAGAAAATAAACTTCCTGAAACAGAAGCCAAGGTTCAGAAGGGTTGATTACTACATGGTCTTCTGGCTGCTCTCGGCTACGGACTTAGCAAGAGATTAATCACAAATAAAAATCATTGCGCTAGATTGAAGACAGAGTCCTTGAAGTCAAGTTTCTAGGGCTTTCTTTGTGTAAAGTCGTATAATAGATGTAAGAAGGTTGTGAGGTGTTCCTATGTTTCACAAAGAAAAACCTGACTATAATCGCTAAGCAATATGGTTTCTATACAATAGACGAATTGGTCCCAAAAGATCACTTTCTTCGACAAGTAGATTCAAAGGTTGATTTTGACTTTATCTATGACTTGGTAGAAGATACCTATAGTCCAGATAATGGGTCGTCCTAGTCTTGATCCCGTCATGTTAGTCAAAATTCCTTTGATCAAGTGTTTTGGTATCCGTTCCATGCCAAACCATGAGAAAGAGATTGAAGTAAATCGTAGCCTATCGTTGGTTTCTCGGACTAACTTTAGATGATAAGGTTCCTCTCTCTACTACCTATGGCAAGAATTACAGCCGTTTTTCAAGATAAAGAACTCATTTCTGATCCCAAGTTCTCAACCAAGCTTTTATATGCTGGTTTAATTGATCCTTCTGAAATATTTGTGGATGGTACCCATATCAAAGCGGCAGTTAATAGTCACAAGTATCGTAAGGAAATGGTAGACCAACAAGCTAAATTTATGAGTGAACAATTGGATTGAGATTGATTTAGATAGGAAAAACACGAGTCCTTAAAGCCCGCAAAAAGAAAGTAGAGGCTAAAGAAAAGAAAATCTCAACGACGGATCCGAGGTGGTTGGTTTCATAGAGGCGAACACAAGAAGTCTTGCCTATTCTGCTCGATTGCTTTGTGATAAAGCATGGTTGCCTTTAGTTATACAGTTGAAGCAGAAATGTTCATGATAGTCAGGCTTTCCTGCCCTATTTTCAAAGTTAGAGCCATTCTCGCCCACTATATTATTGCGGATTCAGTACAAGACACCAAACTATTGCCCATTATTTATTAGAGCTGAAACATCATTTCCTGTCTTTCCTTATACTCGTCCAGAGGGAGTAAAGGGGAACTTAAGGCCTAGTAATTTTGTTTATGATGCAAGTTATGACCATTATGTTTGTCCAGAGAATCAAGTGTTAAGCTATCGCACAACCACTCGAGAAGGCTACCGTGAGTATAAAGAGTAATCCCAAGTATGCGTTTCTGTCCTTTGTTATCCGTTTGTACCCAAAGCAAATTTTCAAAAGCAGTAACGAGACATGTCTGGAAAAATGCCCTTAATTTTTGTGAAGAGGTTCGTCACCAAAGAGAAATGAAAAGAGCTCATATAGAAGCGCAAAGAAACAATTGAACGACTCTTTGGGACGGCTAAGGAATACCATAATTTGAGATACACTAGAGAGAAAGGAAAGTCCAAAATGCAGGATCAGGTTGGGCTTACTTTGGCGTGTTTAAATATCAAAAAACTGGTGAAATGGATAGGAAATATCCTTTTATTTTTCTCAAATGGATTTTGGTATAGATTAGTAGATGATGGGACAAACTATAGTCAATTGAGAAACAAGAAAAGGACAAAAGAACTCCGAAAAAGTATTGCAACTTAGTAATACCTGAGTGCTAATCAGAGCCCATATTTTCTCAATAGGATTGTACTCAGGTGAGTAGGGAGGAAGTGGTAAAAGTTTATGCCCAAATTCTTCACATAAGAGCTCTAGCTTACCCATTCTATGGAATCTTGCATTATCCATAATAATAACTGATGGTGTGTTTAATGTTGGTAAGAGAAACTTGAAAACCAAGCTTTCCAAAAAGTCATCGTCATCGTCTCTTCGTAAGTCATTGGAGCAATTAACTCGTCATTTATTAGCCCAGCAACCAGTGAGATCCTCTGATATCTTCTCTCCAGATATTTTTCACTCGTATTAACTGACCTTTTAATGAGCGACCATATTCTCGATAAAAACTAAGTATCGAATCCTGTTTCATCAATATAAACAGGTGCTAGATTCTTTAAACTATTAAATAAGAAATAAAGGCTACTTTTTCTGGGTCTTGTTCATAGTAGGTGTGGTTCTTTTCAGTGTACCCCATAGCTTTGAGAGCATAGTGAATGAGCTAGTTGGATGACAGCCAAATTCAGAAGCTATTTCAGTCAAATAAGCGTCTGGATTGTCAGTAAGATAGTTTTTAAAGTCTATCTCTATCAACCTTTCTTGGTGTTCCTTTACTTGATGGTTTAGCTCTCCTGTTTTTCTTTTAGCTTTAACCAGCAATAAATGGTATCACGTGAGATTTTGGAAAATGTGTGATGCTTCTGTTATACTACCTGTTCTCTCACAATAGCCGAGAACTTTTTAGAAAATCTATGAATCATGCCATAAGAAGATTATACCACATTATGTGCTATTTTAGGTTCAGATTGCTATATATAAAGAAAAAGACAAACCTCAAAATGACGTTTTGTCTTCGTTCTAGAAGCGCAAATGAAAAATCATTTGCGATTTTCTATACTTTTTCAGATATGATATCAAATATAGTTCGTGAAATATTTTGATTTTAGTGTCATGTGTGTTAGAATGATGCAAAGAAGTAATACGAAAGGCGAACAATAAAATGTCCAGTAAACTTATTTATACGGGAAAAGCTAAAAGATATCTATACTACAGAAGACGAAAATGTGATTAAGTCGGTCTACAAGGACCAGGCAACCATGCTGAATGGAGCTCGTAAAGAGACCATTGAGGGAAAGGTGTGCTGAATAATCAGATTTCGTCTCTTATTTTTGAAAAATTGAATGCTGCAGGTGTGGCTACTCACTTTATCGAACGTATCTCTGACACCGAACAACTCAACAAGAAAGACAATCATTCCTTTGGAGATTTGTTCTTCGCTAACGTGACTGCAGGTTCCTTTCTCAAAACGTTTTGACGTTGAAGAAGGTTTTGATTTGGAAACTCAATCGTTGAATTTTACTACAAGAACGATGATTTGGATGATCCATTCATCAATGATGAGCATGTCAAGTTCTTGGATATTGCCAATGATGAGCAAATTGCTTATATCAAGGAAGAAACACGTCGTATCAATGAATTGTTGAAAGATTGGTTTGAGCAAATTGGTCTGCGTTTGATTGACTTCAAATTGGAATTTGGTTTTGATAAGGATGGCAAGATTATCTTGGCAGACGAATTTTCACCAGACAACTGCTACGCCTTTGGGACTGCAGAGGACACCATATGGACAAGGATGTTTTCGTCAGATCTTGGTAGCTTGACAGATGTGTGCAAGGTTGTGTTGAGAAATTGCAGGGCTTTGAGTAGAGTTTTAGCTTGGTCGTCACCACAATCTTTTAAAGAAATAGATAAAAGGAAATAAAAATGGATAAAACGTGTTTTCGTTGAGAAAAAGCTGATTTTCGTGTGAAATCTCAGTCTTTAGTAAAAGAATTGCAGCATAATCTTACAGTTGAAAACGTTGAAGGATCTTCGGATTGTTCAGGTTTACGATGTCTTTGGTTTGGCAGAGGACTTGTTTGCGCGTGCGGAAAAACATATCTTCTCTGAGCAAGTGACCGATACTGTTTTGGACGGAGGCTGCAGTTAAGGCCAATCTTTGAGAAGTATGCTTTCTTTGCGATCGAAAGCTTGCCTGGTCAATTTGACCAACGTGCGGCATCTTCACAAGAAGCTTTGCTTTTGCTTTGGTAGCTCAAATGATGTAACGGTTAGTACTGGCACGACTTTACTTGGTCAAACAAGGATATTGATGCGAGTGAATTGGAAGCTGTCAAAAACTACCTCTTGAATCAGTGGATTCTCGTTTCAAAGGACATCACATCAGAGTATTGCCAAACAGGATTTCTCTGAAGTCTGACAGAGACCATTTCCAAGTTGGTTTCTTTGAAACTTATACGGCAGAAGATTTTTGCACAGTATAAGGCAGAACAAGGATTGGCAATGGAAGTGGATGACCTTCTCTTCATTCAAGATTACTTCAAGTCCATTGGACGGGTACCAACTAGAGACTGAGCTTGAAGGTTTGGATGCTACTGGTCTGACTCACTGCCGTCATACAACTTTTCGAAACTGAGTTGAAAAACCATCGACTTCTCAGCTTCTAAATTTGAAAAACAATTGCAAGCGACTTATGTAACAAGTATATTGCCATGCGTGATGAGTTGGGACGTACAGAAAAACCTCAAACCTTGATGGATATGGCGACTATTTTTGGTCGTTATGAGCGTGCTAATGGTCGTTTGGATGACATGGAAGTGTCTGATGAAATCAATGCCTGCTCTGTTGAAATTGAAGTAGATGTCGATGGTGTCAAAGAACCATGGCTTCTCATGTTCAAAAATGAAACTCATAACCACCCAACTGAAATTGAACCATTTGGTGGAGCGGCTACTTGTATCGGTGGTGCCATTCGTGACCCATTGTCAGGTCGTTCCTACGTTTACCAAAGCCATGCGTATCTCAGGTGCTGGTGATATTACAACACCAATTGCTGAAACTCGCGCTGGTAAATTGCCACAACAAGTGATTTCTAAAACAGCGGCTCACGGTTATTCTTCATACGGTAACCAAATTGGTCTTGCAACAACTTATGTTCGTGAATACTTCCACCCAGGTTTCGTTGCTAAGCGTATGGAGCTAGTGCAGTTGTCAGTGCGGCTCTAAGCGAAAATGTTGTCCGTGAAAAACCTGAAGCAGGTGATGTGATTATCTTGCTTGGTGGTAAGACTGACGTTGTGACAGGTCGGTGGTGCGACAGGTTCTTCAAAGTTCAAACAGTTGAATCTGTTGAAACAGCTGGATGCTAGAAGTTCAAAGAGGAATGCCATTGAAGAACGTAAGATTCAACGTCTTTTCCAAGTAATGGGGAAGTACCCGTCTGATCAAGAAATCAAATGACTTTGGTGCTGAGTGGGGTCTGTGTGGCTATCGATGAATTAGCAGATGGTCTTGAAATCGACCTTAACACAGGTGCTCTTAAATCATCAAGGCTTGGAATGGTACAGAAACTGCATTCTGGAATCTCAAGAACGGATGGCCGTGTTAGTTCGTCCAGAAGATGTGGGATGACCTTCGTTGCAGCATGTAACAGAAAATATTGATGCAGTTGTCGTTGCAACAGTTGCTGAAAAACCAAATCTTGTCATGCACTGGAATGGGGAAACCATCGTTGATTTGGAACGTCGTTTCCTGATACAAACGGTGTACTGCGTGTAGTTGTGGATGCTAAGGTAGTTGACAAGGATGTCAAGCTTCCAGAAGAACGTCAAACATCTGCTGAAACCCTTGAAGCTGATACTCTTGAAGTCTTGGCTGACCTTAACCATGCCAGTCAAAAAGGTTTGCAAACCATCTTTGATAGCTCGGTTGGTCGTTCAACAGTCAATCACCACTGGTGGTCGCTTTACCATCACTACGGAAGCTTCTGTGCAGAAATTGCCAGTCAGCATGGTGTGACAACAACTGTCTTCTGTTATGGCGCAAGGGTTCAACCCTTGCGTAGCAGAATGGTCTCCATATCATTGCGGCTTATGCGGTTATCGAAACAACTGCTCGTTTGGTTGCTGCTGGTGCCAACTGGTCTAAGGCTCGTTTCTCTTATCAAGAATACTTCGAGCGTATGGATAAACAAGCAGAGCGTTTTGGTCAACCAGTAGCTGCTCTTCTTGGATCAATCGAAGCTCAGATTCAACTTGGTTTGCCATCTATCGGTGGGAAAGACTCTATGTCTGGTACATTTGAAGGGTGGCGGGTACTACACCAACCTTAGTTTAGCTCTGGGTAACAGCTGCGGATAGCCAGAAAATTGCTCTCGGAATTCAAAACTGCTGGTGAAAATATTTACTACATCCCAGGTCAGGCTTTGGCTGTAAAAGGGTGACTTTGCAATCTTATCAAGTCTAAGCTCGCTCAGTTTGAAGCCATCAAAGCCAATCATGAAAAGTAACAGCAGCATCAGCTGTCAAATATGGTGATGATCGCTTGGAAGCTCTTGCCCTTGCAACATTTGGTAACCATATCAGTGCTAACGTCGAGATTAGCTGAGTCTTGACACTAGCTTGGCAGCGATTGGGTGGATTCTGTACTTCCACATCTCCTGAAGAGGTACAGGTGTTTACCAAGATCGGACAAACAGTAGTTGACTTTGCACTTACTGTCAATGGTGCTTAACAACGTATGGACACAAACTTGACGAGTGCCTTCCAAAGATGAAATTGGAAGAGTTTGCAACAGAATTTGCACAAAAGCAACGTGGAGTTGGAAGAGAGTGCCTGCTGTAGCATCAGTGCCTGCTCAAAGTCCAGCTAAAGAAACAGTTGGAGACACCACAGTGGTTTACATCCCAGTATTCCCAGGTACCAACTCAGAATACTACGACTCCGCTTCAAGGCCTTTGAAAAGAAGGTGCAAAGAGTTAAGCGCCTGGCACCATTACTGTCACCTCAACAGAAGAGGCGATTGTCAGGAGTCTGTTGACACCATGAGTTGACAACATTGAAAAAGCCAACAGTATCTTCTTTGCAGTGGCTTCTCTCAGCGACGGATGAGGCCAGATGGATCAGCTAAATTTATCGTTAACATCTTGCTTAGCCATGAAAAGCACGTGCGCCATTGATAGCTTTCATCGAACGTGGATGGTTTGATTATTGGTATCTGCGCAGTTCCAAGCCCTTGAAGCAAAATCCAGGTCTTCGTCCGTACGGTAACTTTGAAGAGTACTGAGCAGCACTGGTCAACCCTATTCTACAATGGTGACCAGCAACACGTGGCTGAGATGGTCTGAAACACGTGTTGCCAACACTAACTCCCCATGGCTTGCTGGAGTAGAAGTTGGTGACATTCCTTCACCATCCCAGTATCACACGGTGAAGGAAATTTGTCGTGACAGCTGAAAGAATTTTGCAGAGCTTCGTGACAATGTGGTCAAATCTTGACCCAATATGTTGACTTCGAAGGAAACCAAAGCATGGATTCAAAATATAATCCTAACTAGATCTGTGAATGCAATCAGAAAATTATCTACAAAGCAGAACGTCAAATTATTGGTGGATGGGTCACTCAGAACGTTTTGAAGACAGTCTCTTCCAAAATATTCCAGGAAATAGACCAGCATCTCTTTGCATCAGCGGTTCGATGCTTTACTGGAAAATAAGATTTACCAGTTTTTCTAATAGATGAAGCATCAGTGAATGCATAAAACCAAGTAGATGTAACTCGACAGTGCAAATGATTTGTTGTGCAGGTGAAACGAACTGCTACTCATGCGTTCCGCTGTGGTACTACTGAGAGAGACGATACACAAATGGAGTAGGTATATGGAAAATGACATACGAAGTAAAATCTCTTAATATGAAGAATGCAGTTGTTTTTGGTATCTGGGGTCACCCAGACGCTGCCAGTGAGCTATTTTGGACTCCATGGTCTTCTAGCACCGAAATGGGCAGGAGGGGCAGGAGTCCTCTCAGTGACCATGGACAATTTGGAAAACGTCATCGTGATATGGGGCTTTTATCACAGAAAGTCTTTCATCCTGCTAATTTGGATAGAATTGACAGGAACTGGAGCAGTGGACACGTACGTTATGCGACTGCAGGGAGAAGCTTCTGTGAGCAATATCAACCTTTCCTCTTCCGCTCACGATATGCAGTTTGGTTTGGCTCATAACGGGAAATCCCGCAATGCAGAATCTCTCAAGAAAGAAATTGGAGACAAAGAGAGCATATCTCCCGAGTTCAAACTGGTGAAATCTTGAGCTCACGCGAGTTCGCCGTATGGCACCCTAATCCAAACCTGATAGATGGAGTAGGTAAAGAGCCCTCAGTCTTGTTAAAGGTGGTTTTGCTTATCTCTTGATGTTTGAGAAGATAAGTTGGTGGCAGCATGATCCAAACGGCTTCCGTCCTCGTCAGTCGGGAAAATGAGCCAATGGAGCAGTTGTCGTTTCCTCTGAAACTTGTGCCTTTGAAGTCATCGGTGCTAGAGTGGATTCGTGATGTGAAACCAGGCGAGATTGTCATGTATTGATGATAGTGGCATCGAGTATGACAGCTATACAAACGATACTCAGTTGGCTATCTGTTCCATGGAGTATATCTTTGCCCGTCCGACTCTAACATCCATGGTGTCAATGTTCATGTACAGCTCAGTGAGAATAGAGCTCAATTGGCACGTGGGTTCTAGCACGAAGCTGATATTGTGGTTGGGGTACAATTCCTCACTCAGCGCAGCTATGGAGCTTTGCGGAAGGTCTAGGCTACAAATGAAATGGGTCTTATCAGAACCAATACAACGGACCTTTATCCGTAAGCTCAAGAATTGCGGGAACAAGGGTGCAGAATGAAGCTCTCTGCTGTATCTGGTGTCGTGAAAGGCAAACGTGTGGTCATGATTGATGACTCTATCGTGCGAGGAACAACATCTCGTCGTAATGTCCAACTCTTGAAAGAAGCCGGGGCATCAGAAGTTCACGTTGCCATCGGTAGTCCTGCTCTTGCCTATCCATGTTTCTACGGAATTGATATCCAGACACGTCAGGAGTTGATTGCGGCTAATCATACCGTTGAGGAAACTTGCCAAATCATTGGTGCGGATAGTCTGACTTATCTTTCTATTGATGGTTTGATAAACTCTATTGGTATTGAAACAGATGCGCCAAATGGCGGTCTCTGTGTCGCTTACTTTGACGGTGACTACCCAACACCTCTCTACGACTATGAAGAAGACTATCGTAGAAGTTTGGAAGAAAAGACTAGTTTTTACAAGTGAGGCGGCAGATTCTCCATTAAAGAAAAGGAAAACAAATGACAAATAAGAATGCATACGCTCAGTCTGGGTGTGGACGTTGAAGCGGGTTGTAAGTTGTTGAACGGATCCACACGTGGCACGTACGGAGCGTGCGAGGTGTCATGGGAGCTCTTGGTGGTTTTGGTGGCATGTTCGACCTTTCAAAAACAGGTGTCAAAGAGCCAGTTTTGATCTCAGGTACAGATGGTGTTGGTACTAAGTTAATGCTGGCTATCAAGTACAATCAAACACGATACCATCGGACAAGATTGTGTGGCTGTATGTGTGTCAACGATATCATCGCTGCAGGTGCTGAGCCCTCTTTACTTTCTTGACTATATTGCAACAGGTAAAAATGAACCAGCAAAACTAGAACAAGTTGTTGCGGGTGTGGCTGAAAAGTTGTGTGCAAGCTGGTGCAGCCTTATCAGTGGTGAGAACAGCTGAAATGTCTGTGTATGTACGGTGAAGATGACTATGACTTGGCTGGTTTTGCTGTTGGTGTTGCAGAAAAATCTCAAATCATCGACGGTTCAAAGTAGCTGGAAGTAATGTGATTCTGGGGCTTGCTTCAAGCGGTATCCATTCAAATGGTTATTCCTCGTGCGTCGTGTCTGCTGATTACACGGGGAAAAAGTATTGCCTGAGTTAGAAGGCAAGAGAAACTTAAAAGACGTTCTTTGGAACCAACTCGTATCTACGTCAAAAAGCAGCTTTGCCGCTCATCAGAGAAGAATTGGTCAATAGGGATTGCCCATATCACGAGTGGTGGTTTCATCGAAAATGCACCACGTATGTTCGCGGATGACTGGCTGCTGAAATTGACGAAAAGCAAAAGTCCCAGATTCTTCCAATTTCCAAAGCTCTTGAGAAAATATGGCCAAATCAAACATGAAGAAATGTTTGAAATCTTCCAACATGGGTGTCAGTCTTATGCTTGCGGGTTAAACCAGAGAATGTGGAACGTGTCAAAAGGCTTTCTTGACGAACCAGTTTACTGAAAATCGGTCGAATTGTGAAGAAGACGGATGCAAGTGTGGTGATTAAATAATGGCTAAAAATGTACTGTTTTTGCCTCTGTAACGGCTCAAACTTTCAGGTGATTGCAGAGCAATTTCCAGTAAATTTGTCTTTTTCAGATCATCAGGGATGCCTATGTACTTGAGCGTGCAGAGAATCTTGGGGTGGTATCCTACGCTTTTGAACTCAAGGGGTTTGAAAACAAGGCGAACTATGAAGGAGCATCGTCGAACTCTTGGATGAACACCAGATTGAATGGTTTTGTCTCACAGGCTATATAGAAAAATCGTCGGTCCCACCTCGTTAGCAACTTATGAAGGCCGTATCATCAATATTCATCAGCTATCTCCTTGAATTTCAGGCGCCTCATGGTATGGAGGATGCTTGGGAATGCAGGCGTTGACCAGTCTGGTGTGACTATTCACTGGGTGGACTCTGGTGTTGATACCGGTAAGGTCATCAAACAAGTCCGTGTGCCACGCCTTGAAGGTGATACCCTTGATACTTTCGAGACTCGAATCCACGAAACAGAGTACAAACTTTTATCCAAGAGTCTTGGATAGTTTGGGAGTGGGGAGTAGATAAAGTAAATCAAGTTTTGATTTTGCAATATTGCTAGGAGATGATTGAGATACAATTAGTAGATGAGAGCAGTTTTCAGGCAGTGCTGGATTTGAAAATATCTGAAGCTGATGAACGAGCACGTTTCGAGTGTCCAAATGTACACTCTTTAGCTGACGCATGGCTCTACCGAGAGAATGGGGATGTGTTTCCAATGGCAATCTATTGGAATGAACTGTAGTTGAGTTTTCTACTGTTGAAATAGATAAGGATGGGGCGAAATACTTTTATCTGGCGATAATGATTGTGTGAGTACCAAAAGAGGGTTATGGACGAAAAGCTTTGGAAGTTCTGATCAAAAGGCTCAGATGGATAGCACTTGCAATCATATTATCGCAGATTATGTGGTTGGAAAATGAAAAATAAACTACCTACTGACTAGTTTGGGTTTTCAGGAAACAGGATTTATAGAAGAAAATAACGAAGTCGCTATGCGCTTGGACCTAAAGAAAGAGGAATAGAATGACGAAAAACGCCTTAATCAGCGTCTCAGACAAAGCGGGCATTGTTGATTTGCTCAAGAAATCACTAGGTTGGGATATCATCTCAACAGGTGGGACCAAAGGTTGCCCATGACAATGCTGAGGTGGGAAACCATTGCCATTGATGATGTGACTGGTTTTTCCAGAGATGATGGACGGTCGTGTCAGACCCTTCATCCCAAACATTCACGGTGGCTCTTGGCTCGTCGTGACTTGGATAGCCACTTGAAAGCAGCCAAGGATAATCAAATTGAGCTTATCGACCTTGTTGTAGTCAACCTCTACCCATTCAAAAACGATTCTCAAACCAGATGCGACGTACGCTGGCGCGGTTGAAAATATCGATATCAGTGGGCCATCCGTGCTTCAGTTCAGCAGCCAAAAACCATGCCAGCGTAACGGTTGTGGTGATCCTACCTGACTACTCTGTGGATCTGGACGAGTTGGCAGCAATGGTGAAACGACTTACGAAACGCGTCAACGTTTGGCAGCTAGGTTTTCGTCACACTGAGCAGCTTATGATGCCTTGATTGCAGAATACTTCACAGCTCAAGTGGGTGAAGCAAAAACCAGAAAAACTCGCTGACCTATGCACCTCAAAGCAAGCTATGCGCTATATGGGAAAACCCTCAACAAGATGCAGACTTCTACCAAAAGCTTTTGCCAACGGATTACTCGATTGCATCAGCGAAACAGCTCAACGGTAAGGAATTGTCCTTCAATAACATTCGTGACGCGGATGCGGCCATTCATATTATTCGTGATTTCAAAGACCGTCCAACCGTTTGAGCTCTAAAACACATGAACCCATGTGGAATCGGTCGAGCTGATGACATCGAGACTGCTTGGGACTACGCTTATGAGTCTGACCGCAGTGTCTATCTTTGGTGGGTGTCGTTTCTCAACAGTCAGGTGGATGCTGCGACAGCTGAGGAAGATGCGCGTGTCTTCCTTGAAATCATCATCGCACCGAGCTATACGGATGAGGCGCTAGCCATTTTGACCAACAAAAGAAAAACTTGCGTATCCTTGCCTTGCCATTTGACGCTCAAGAGACTGGCGAAGTGGAAGCAGAATACACAGGTGTTGTCTGGTGGACTTCTCTGTACAAAACCAAAGACGTAGTTAAGGAAAGCCCAGCTGACTGGCGAAGTGGTAACAAACGCCACTAGCTGGGACAGAAGCGACTGCTCTTGAGTTCGCTTGGAAGGCTATCAAGTACGTCAAATCAAACGGAATCATCGTAACCAACGACCGCATGACACTCGGGTGTTGGTCCTGGTCAAAACCAACCGTGTAGCTTCTAGTCCGTATCGCCATCGAACAAGCTAAAGACCGCCTTGACGGCGCTGTTCTTGCTTCTGATGCCTTCTTCCATTTGCGGATAACGTGGAAGAAATTGCCAAAGCAGGTACTGGGCCATCATCCAGCCAGGGATTGGTCAGTCCGTGACCAAGAATCCATCGAAGCTGCTGATAAATACGGCTTGACAATGATCTTCACAGGGGTAAGACATTTTAGACATTAAGAAAATGAGGAAGATTTCATAATGAATAAAATAAAAATTTTTATGTTGATAATTTTATTATGTGCAATAAAGCTTATTAGCATGAAATTTAGTGTATTTTAGTCAGATACCACAGGAATTTAATAAGATTAATCTTTCTTTAGTGATTAGTTCATTAGCATTTTGTATTAAGTGTCATTAGTTAGGGGTATTTCTGCAAATGGATAAACGGGAGAAAAAGTGATCATGAAGCTCCTCTATCATTATCATGGAAAATCAGAGGCTATCGAGAAGCGAAAGTTTCATGTGAGTGGTTTGAAGAATGAAACTAAACTTCACTCAATTAGAGTATTTCTAACGAAATTCAGGTTCTATTCAAAGGAACTATATGATTATTCCATATCCATATCTAGATAATGTTTCTTATGATAACGAAAAAGAGTATCCTTATTTTGGAAACAGTTGAGGGCTATTCATATTCATTTAAATAATAAAAATTAATGGTCTAAAAAACCTTCCATATACAAAAGAAAGTGATTATAGGGCCAAATAGTCTAAGAACAAAATGCTCCAGAAAAGGACGCAGCTGTGTTTATTATTTTTTGTGAGTCGATAGTTCTATCATTTGCTATGCTAATTTACAAAGAAATTTGTCAAAAATCGGAAGCTACTTTAGAAAATTTTAGATAGAAGATTGTTTTAGCAATATCAAAAGTAAATAATGGTTACTATATAGACGCACAAAAATGTAGGAAATACTTAAAAGAAAAATGATATTCGTATTGATCATTAGGTATTTTTGAGTATAAAGTTATTAATAGTGATGTATCAAAATCTAGATTAAATTAGTATTTTTGAGGGAATGAATTATGAGCACTGATTAGTTGTTGCTCTGGTGGTCGTGAGCATGACGATTGCCAAAAGTTGTTGAGTCTAAAGATGTTGAGCAAGTTTTCGTGGCTCATGGGAATGACAGGATGACCTTAGATGAACTTGATTTGGTAAATATCTCTATTTCCGAACATTCTAAGCTGATTGACTTCGCAAAAGCCAACGATATTGTTTGGACCTTTATCGGCCCAGATGATGCCCTTGCAGCTGGGATCGTGGATGATTTCAATGCAGCTGGTCTCAAGGCTTTTGGTCCGACCAAAGCTGCGGCTGAGCTGGAGTGGTCTAAGGATTTTGCTAAGGAAATCATGGTCAAATACAACGTTCCGACAGCAGCCTATGGGACCTTCTCAGATTTCGAGGATGCCAAGGCCTATATCGAGGAGAAAGGCGCTCCAATCGTAGTCAAAGCAGATGGTTTGGCCCTTGGGAAAGGTGTCGTCGTTGCGGAGACGGTTGAGCAAGCAGTTGAAGCTGCTCATGAGATGCTTTTGGACAATAAATTCGGCGACTCAGGTGCGCGTGTGGTCATCGAGGAATTCCTTGACGGGGAAGAGTTCTCTCTCTTTGCCTTTGTCAATGGGGACAAGTTCTACATCATGCCAACGGCTCAGGACCACAAACGTGCCTATGATGGCGACAAGGGTCCTAACACTGGTGGGATGGGTGCCTATGCGCCAGTTCCTCACTTGCCACAGAGTGTGGTTGACACAGCGGTTGACACTATTGTCAAGCCAGTTCTTGAAGGCATGATTAAAGAAGGACGTTCCTACCTTGAGTGTCCTTTACATGGGGCTAATCTTTGACAGCTGATGGACCGAAAGTCATCAGAGTTCAACTCACGCTTTTGGAGATCCTGAAACGCAAATCATCTTGCCTCGTTTGACATCTGACTTTTGCGCAAAACATCACTGACATTTTGGATGGCAAAAGAGCCAGCATTACTTGGACGGACAAGGGTGTGATCATTGGGCGTGGTTGTAGCCTCAAACGGCTACCCCTCGCTTATGAGAAGGGTGTTAAGCTTCCAGCCAAGACAGAAGGCGACATCATCACTTACTATGCTGGAGCGAAATTTGCTGAAAATGGCCAAGACCTCCTCTCAAACGGCGGACGCGTCTACATGTTGGTCACAACAGCAGCACACCGTCAAAGACGGCCAAAACATTATCTACAACGAACTCAACAAACAAAACACAGAAGGCCTGTTCTACCGAAACGACATTGGAAGCAAAGCGTTAAAAGATTAACAGATACTATGTTTGACAATGGCGAGCGAAAAGCGAGCCAAAAATGAGATAATGGTTGTCGTGGTAAAAAGACAAAGAACAGTGAATGTTATGGTCTAGGGAAAATTTGAGACTTAGGCTCAAAGTTTAGGAATGAAACCGAAGGTTTGCTTCCGTCCCCACCACCTAAGACCATTATCAAAAAAGAAAAGGACATTATTAACTATGAAACCAGTAATTTCCATCATCATGGGCTCAAAATCTGACTGGGCAACCATGCAAAAAACAGCAGAAGTCCTAGACCGCTTCGGTGTAGCCTACGAGAAGAAAGTTGTTCTCCGCCCACCGTGCACACAGACCCTCATGTTCAAACATGCCGAAGAAGCACGTAGCCGTGGCATTAAGGTCATCATCGCAGAGTGCAGGTGGTGCAGCTCACTGCGGGGATGGTCGCAGCTACGACCCTTCCGGTTATCGGCGTACCCGTCAAGTCTCGTGCCCTTAGCGGTGTGGATTCGCTCTATTCCATCGTCCAGATGCCAGGTGGAGTGCCTGTCGCAACTATGGCGATCGGTGAAGCAGGTGCGACTAACGCGGCCCTCTTTGCCCTTCGTCTTCTTTCAGTAGAGGACCAGGCTATTGCAATAGCGTTAGCGGATTTCGCAGAAGAACAAGGAAAAATCGCAGAGGAGTCTACAAATGAGCTCATCTAAAACCATTGGGATCATCGGTGGTGGTCAGCTCGGTCAGATGATGGCCATCTCAGCTATCTACATGGGCCACAAGGTTATCGCCTTGGATCCTGCAGTCGATTGTCCGGCCTCTCGTGTGGCGGAGATTATCGTGGCTCCTTATAACGATGTGGACGCTCTTCGTCAGTTGGCGGACCGTTGCGATGTTCTCACTCTATGAGTTTGAAAATGTTGATGCAGACGGTTTGGATGCGGTTATCAAGGATGGACAACTTCCTCAAGGAACGGACCTGCTTCGCATTTCTCAAAATCGCATTTTTGAAAAGGACTTTCTGTCAAACAAGGCTCAAGTCACTGTAGCACCTTACAAGGTTGTGATCTCAAGTCAAGATTTGGCAGATATGGACCTATCGAAAAACTATGTCCTCAAGACTGCGACAGGTGGCTACGATGGGCATGGGCAAAGGTCATTCGTTCAGAAAGCAGACTTGGAAGAAGCCTATGTCCTAGCCGCCAACTCAACCGACTGCGTCTTGGAAGAATTCGTCAACTTTGACCTTGAGAAATTTCTGTTATCGTGTCTGGTAACGGCAAGAACGTTACAGTTTTCCCAGTTCAGGAGAAATATCACCACCAGCAACATCTTGTCTAAGACCATCGTGCCTGCTCGCATTTCCAGCAAGTTTGGCTGACAAAGGCTAAAGCAATGGCAGTGCAAATCGCTAGAACAGCTCAAGTTGTCTGGAACCCTCTGCTGTGCCGAAATGTTTGCGACAGCTGATGACATCATTGTCAATGAAATTGCCCACGCCCCCCACAACTCAGGGCACTACTCAATCGAAGCCTGTGACTTTTTCTCAGTTTTGATACCCATATACTTGGCGTTCTAGGAGCACCATTGCCAGCCATCAGGCTGCATGCCTGCTGTTATGCTCAATGTCCTCGCCAACATGTCAAGGCCGCTGAAAAATATATATATCAAGAAAATCCAAGCGCCCTACTCCACATGTATGGTAAAATAGAAGCGAAGAACCGCAAGATGGGACATGTGACTTTTGTTTAGTGATGTGCCGGATAGTGTGGAAGAGTTTGGGAAGTAAGACAGGACCCTAATTACAATGTCCGTTGTCTTACCCTGCAAGGTTGACCAGGTTTGTCTGTAGCTGATAAAGTCAGCGAGATAGCCAGTCGACTACTGCTGAAAGGATTGATTTTTAGGTAAAGTCTATGATTAAAATAATCGTAAATGCATTTGTCGAAAAAGAGAAGACTGGGGCGGTCGTCGAAGTCTTGTATGCTAGTGCGCGATCATGAAAAAGTGAAAGCTAAGTATGAAGAGCTGACTGCTCAGTATCCTGATAACTATTTAGCACGTTTATGATTTACCATTGGATATCGATCTCAATGAATTATCTCACTACCCATCCGTGTTTATTGGAAAGAAGAATTTGAATAAAACGACTGTTGAGTTGCTAGCTGATGTGAAACATCAAAAGAAAGGAAAATTAAACATGATTGATAGATATAGTCGCCCTGAGATGACGAACATTTTGGACTGAAGAAAATAAATACCGTGCTTGGCTAGGTGGAAATCTTGGCTGACGAGGCATACGGGCTGAGTTGGGAAAATCCCTAAGGAAGATGTGACTTTGATTCGTAGAAAAAGCGGACTTTGACATCGACCGTATTTTGGAAATCGAGCAGGAGACTCGTCACGATGTGGTGGCCTTCACACGTGCGGTTTCTGAGACTCTTGGTGAAGAACGAAGTGGGTCCACTATGGGTTGACTTCTACCGACGTGGTGGATACTGCCTACGGGTACCTCTACAAGCAGGCAAACGACATCATTCGCCGTGACCTTGAAGACTTCCTGCTAACATCATCGCTGACAAGGCTAAGGGCTGACAAGTTCACTATCATGATGGGTCGATACCCACGGGGTACCGCTGAGTCACATACACTAGTCTTAGGTGGCAACTTGGTACAGTGAAATGAAGCGTAACATGGAGCGTTTCGAGCATGCAGCTGCTGGTGTGGAAGCTGGAAAAATCTCTGGTGCGGTTGGGAACTTTGCCAACATCCCACCATTTGTAGAGAAATACGTCTGCGACAAGCTTGGTATTCGTGCTCAAGAAATCTCTACACAGGTGCTTCCTCGTGACCTTCACGCTGAGTACTGCGGTTCTTGCTAGTATCGCGACTTCAATCGAGCGTATGGCAGCTGAGATTCGTGACGCACAAAAATCTGAACAACGTGAAGTAGAAGGTTCTTTGCCAAAAGGTCAAAAGGGTCTTCAGCAATGCCTCACAAAACGCAACCCTATCGGTTCTGAAAACATGACAGGTTTGGCGCGTGTTATCCGTGGTCATATGATTACGGCCTATGAGAACGTCGCTCTCTGGCACGAACGCGACATTTCTCACTCATCAGCTGAGCGTATCATCACACCAGATACGACTATTTTGATTGACTACATGCTCAACCGCTTTGGAAATATTGTCAAGAACTTGACGGTCTTCCCCAGAAAAACCATGATCCGCAACATGAACTCTACGTTTGGTTTGATTTTTAGCCAGCGTGCTATGTTGACCTTGATTGAAAAAGGATGACCCGTGAGCAAGCCTATGACTTGGCTACAACCACAGCCTACTCTTGGGATAACAAGTGGACTTTTAAACCACTTTTCGAAGCTGATCCAGAAGTAACCTCACGTCTGGCTCAGAGGAAATCGAGCGAAATCTTCAACCCAACATACTACCAAACGAGTAGATGATATCTTTAACCGTCTAGGACTTGGGGACTAATATTTTTATAATATAGTGGATTGAGCCTAGAGAATAGTACGATATGGATTCTAGAACCATTTTTAGAAAATTATGGTAAATTGAATCTAGAACAGTACGCTACAACTGCTAAAAACTTCTAGAAATTAAGTTTGACTTTTCCTAATCCCGATTTGTTCATACCTTATTTCAATCCACTATAGATTCACAAGTAAAACAGTACTTATATTCAACACAAAAAGCGAGACTTTTGTCCCGTTTCAGAACGAGACAAACGTCATTTTATGGCGTTTGTCTTTTCTCTTTTAAAAAATAGTTTGTCTCATCATCTACTAATCTATACCAAAATCTGAATTTGAGAAAAATAAAAAGGGATATTTCCTATCCATTTCACCAGTTTTTTGATATTTAAACACGCCAAAGTAAGCCCAACCTGATCCTGCATTTTGGACTTTCCTTTCTCTCTAGTGTATCTCAAATTATGGTATTCCTTAGCCGTCCCAAAGAGTCGTTCAATTGTTTCTTTGCGCTTCTTATAGAGCTCTTTCATTTCTCTTTGGTGACGAACCTCTTCACAAAATTCAAGGGCATTTTTCAGACATGTCTCGTTACTACTTTTTGAAAATTCTTGCTTTGGGTACAAACGGATAATAAAGGACAGGAAACGCATACTTTGGGATTACTCTTATACTCACGGTAGCCTTCTCGAGTGGTTGTGCGATAGCTTAACACTTGATTCTCTGGACAAACATAATGGTCATAACTTGCATCATAAACAAAATTACTAGGCCTTAAGTTCCCCTTTACTCCCTTTGGACGAGTATAAGGAAAGACAGGAATGATGTTTCGCTCTAATAAATAATGGGCAATAGCTGGTGTCTTGTAGCCTGAATCCGCAATAATATAGTGGGGCGAGAATGGCTCTAACTTTGAAAATAGGGCAGGGAAAGCCTGACTATCATGAACATTTCCTGCTTCAACCGTATAAGCTAAGGCCCAACCATGCTTATCGCAAGCAACTTGAGCAGAATAGGCAAAGACTTCCTTGTGTTCGCCCTTATGAAACCAACCACACTCGGGATCCGTCGTTGAGATTTTCTTTTCTTTAGCCTCACTTTCTTTTGCGGGCTTTAAGGACTTTTTTTCGTGTTTTTCCCTATCTAAATCAATCTCAACTGCCAATTGTTCACTCATAAATTTAGCTTGTTGGTCTACCATTTCCTTACGATACTTGTGACTATTAGCCGCCGCTTTGATATGGGTACCATCCACAAATATTTCAGAAGGATCAATTAAGCCAGCATATAAAGCTTGGTTGAGAACTTGGGAAAAAATCTCAGAAATGAGTTCTTTATCTTGAAAACGACGGCTGTAATTCTTGCCATAGGTAGTAAAATGAGGAACCTTATCATCTAAAGTTAGTCCGAGAAACCAACGATAGGCTACGTTTACTTCAATCTCTTTCATGGTTTGGCGCATGGAACGGATACCATAAAAACACTTGATCAAAGGAATTTTGACTAACATGACGGGATCAAGACTAGGACGACCATTATCTGGACTATAGGTATCTTCTACCAAGTCATAGATAAAGTCAAAATCAACCTTTGAATCTACTTGTCGAAGAAAGTGATCTTTTGGGACCAATTCGTCTATTGTATAGAAACCATATTGCTTACGATTATAGTCAGGTTTTTCTTTGTGAAACATAGGGAACACCTCACAACTCTTCTTACATCTATTATACGACTTTACACAAAGAAAAGCCCTTAGAAACTTGACTTCCAAGGACTTTGTCTTCAATCTGAAGCGCAAATGATTTTTCATTTGCGATTTTCTAAGATTGATTTGAGTTAGAATGCGAAACTTATTCTTGTTTCAAAAAACGATCAAGATAGTAGCGTAAAAAACTCTTCCTACCTGTAATCATAGTCAAACGACCTTCAAGTCCATAGCGAAGTTTTTCTGCTTGGTCAGCATTCAAATCCGTCTCTGCCTCTAATTTAAAGAAATTCCCCTTTTTCTGTCTGAGGTCGCACTGGTATCGATATTGGTAATCTTAGACGTCAACACTAGCTGCTTATTGGCATCCGTCACCGTTGTAAATCGTACCTCATTTCCATGCTTTTAGACCAGCCACTTCCTAGAACTGATATAAGCTGTCAGTTTTGCCTTCCTCTCCCTAGCCAACTGCGGAAAAAGGTGAGCAAGGATAGTTCCTTCTGGAATGATGGTAGATCGACTATGCTCAGGATTCAAATGTAGAACACCATCTTCTGTTGCTGTAATTTTCCCCTTCTCTAAAAGATTTCCTTGAATCTTTTTACCTGACTCCACTTCAAGAATTTTCTGATCCAAGAGCGTTAATTCCTGGCCTACCTTGGCTGGTTGCTGAGATTTTAATGACTCAACTGACTTCCTAATCCAGATGCATAAGCTTGCTGGGCTCCTGAACCTGCATACTGTACTCGATAACCTGCAAGAGTTGACTCCAACTGAGTGATGTGAGCATCTAGCTGAGATAAGGCCTGCTGTTTGGCTTCCGATCCCTGCTCTTTTGTTGACTGATAAGACTGATAAATGACATAAGCTGGATGATCACTCTCTAAGACTCCATCAGCTTGAATAGCAGACTTGGCTTGCTGATATTCTTTAATTTTGGACTGGGTTTCACCGATGAGATTACCTAACTCTGCCTGACTACCACTGGCTGCTGCATTTTGAGATGATATACTAGCATTTTGCTGCTCAACCTGACTTCGCAGACTAGCAGCTTGATTTAGATAATCTAAAAAACTATGCTGATAGCCAAATTTATCTGTTTCAGGAAATTTATCACTTCCTGCTTGAAGGCTTGCTTTTAAATACTCCAGTTGAACCTTCTGATCCTTGAGCATTTCCAACTGACTAGCATAATTCTCAGCCTGAACCGCTTCTGCTACCTCTTGGTATTGAACGAGAAGATCCCCTTGCTTGACAAACTTATTTTCAGCCAAATGATTGGCCACAATCTTGCTATTACTACTAGACTGAATGGTGGCAATGATACGAGCAGGTTCTACCGTAGCTCCAGCTGTCAAGCTTATCTCCTTTTGTGCAAAGATTGAAAAAGACTAGCAGGAACAAAAACAAGATAAAACTTGGAAAAATCACATAACTAGAAAAATTATGGTAACGACGATTGTAAAACTCAGCACTTTCTAAAAATTCTGATTGCATCTTTTCTCCTCTCTAACTATTCACCAAGTGGGCATAAAAACCACCCTGAGCCAGTAAATCCATATGTGTACCCTCTTCGACAATCTTGACCTGATCCAAAACGACAACCTTCTCTGTCCGCTCAGCAATGGTCAAGCGGTGGGCGATGAAAATCAAGGTCTTATCCAAAGCCATCAGATTATCGACAATTCGCTTCTCGGTCAAAATATCCAGACTGCTGGTCGCCTCATCCAAGATCAAGACAGGCGCATCAGTCAAGAGAGCACGCGCCAGAGCGATTCTCTGACGTTGACCACCTGAAATACCCGCTCCATCCGAAGTCAATTCTGTCTGGTAATTCAGTGGCATGCGCTCAATATCTTCCCGAATCTCTGCCAACTCCACTGCTCTCAAGATATCCTCCTGGGTCGTCCCCTCCTTAGCTCCGAGGAGAAGATTCTCCAAAATCGTCCCATTGAAAACATAGGGTTGCTGGGGCAGGTGGTTGATATACTGGCGTAGAGGCCTTTTTATCAATCTGATTGAGATTGACGCCACTCAGACTAATCTCCCCTGACTTGGATCGTAAAAATTACCATCATCTTAGCTAAAGGTCGTCTTACCCGATCCTGAAATTCCACAAAAAGCCACTTTAGAGCCTTGCGGAATGATTAGATTGATATCCGACAAGACATCTCGACCATAGCCATACTTGTAGTGAACCTGCTTGAAAATCATCTCCTTCTATCAAGCTCAAATCCTGAGACTGTTTTCTTTTCCTCAAAGCTCAGATGCAACTAGATACAAACTTCATTCAGACGGTTATTGGCAGCCTGCGCTGTCTGAGCTTGGTTTTCGCAGATTGATGATATTCTCCCGAAAGGGATTTGTAAAGTAAATAAGCAAGGTATTATAGGTAATCAACTGGCCCAAACTCATCTTAGTATCCATGACTAGGAGAGCCCCCATCCAGAGAATGCCAACATTGAGCAAGAGTTGGGCAAGCTTTTTCAGAGCCTTTTGCTGACTTTCTGCCCGACTGTAGGTAAAAGATTTTTTCAGATAATCTACAAATTCCTTGTCAATCTTTTGATAACGAGGCTTTCACTGGTCAAGTTTGATGGTCTCAATGCGTTGATGTCCTCAATGATAGAAGAAGACAGGACTGCATTGGCTTCCATGGTATCGATTCATCTTTTCAAGGGGCTTCATAAAGCAAAGATAATCACTGTGTAGATAGGAAGAGCTAGTAAACTCATGAGATTGCTATTCTGCGAAAATAGAACTACTGAAATAATCAAGACAGTAGATACATCCAAAAAGATTGACAGAATAGTCGAAGCCAGCGCATCGATGATACTATTTGCATCCGTGAAACGAGACACGATTTCCCCTGTCCGTCGTGTTGCAAAAAAGGACATGGGTCAAATGAAAAACGTGCTTGATATAGAGACAAAATCACATCAATGGACAAGCGTTGCCCCCAAAACAAGTAAAAAGATATTCCTGGGCGTAAGATAAGATTTGCTGGAGAATATAAACGATGACTAGCCCTATCGAGAATAATGCTCAGGTGAACGCATCTGATCTGGTACATAAGTGTCAATGATAGACTGCCGAGATAATAAGAACCCACAATGTTAATCAAGGTCACCAAGAGGGTCGCCAAAACGATATTAACAATCAAACCTCGCTGTTTCACTAATATAGGGATAAAGGAGAGCAGACCATGTTCCTTATAGAGCTTATAGAGTCGGAGATGGGGCCATAAAAAGTAGTGATTCCTGTCCACTCCTTGCAAAAGCGCTCACGAGAAATCTTGGTCAGCTTAACACTGGGATCTGGATCAGCAATATGAATGTATTCTTGTCCTGCCCAGTCACCACAGTAGTGGAGCAATTTTTTCCTTCCCTTAAGAACATGGGCAACAAAAGGAAAAGTCAAATCTGTGCAGTCAAAGGCGTCATATCTCGCCTTAATGGCCGCGTCTCAAAGCCAATCTCCTCAGCAACCGACTAAGCCTAAAAGCAGTAGTCCCATCACATTGGTCGTCTTGTTGCCCAATTCACGCAAGTGAGCCAAAAATAGTAACTATCTATAGTAGCCAAAAACGGCTAATGAAGCTACACCGCAGTCCATCTGATCCACCTGCGGACGATGGTGACGTTTCCCCAAATTTTCATATCCATCTCCTTTTCCCTAATACTCAATGAAAATCAAAAAGAGCAAACTGAAACTACCGCAGGCTGCTCAAAAGCTGCTGTTTTGAGGTTGTAGATAAGACGAGCGAGAGTCGGTCACATATATACAACAGGCGACGTTGACGTGGTTTGGCGATTTTCGAAGAGTATCAAACTCATCTGATAACAACTATCTTGCCTCAATCCCCAAACAAAAACTGGACGCCCATGCGCTATCCTGCCCATACACTGCACTTCTTTTGCATAGGCAGAACAAACGTCCTACCTAGAAAATATAATGTTAATATTTTCTTACCTTTTTCCAATTTTTGTCAATCATATCAAAACTATAAGATGAAAACAAAGGGTACAAGATAGCTTTTTCACTCATTGTCACCTTAAAAGTCTAGACTAGCAAGTACTTTAAAAAGCAAAAGATTCATCAGAAATAAGAAAAGAATGTTAGAAAAATTTTAAAGTCTTATTCATTTCCATCCTGATTATCTTCTTTACCTCTTATTTTCTGGATAGCATGATATTTTACCGCTATATATATGTTAAAGATTAAAGTAGGGGATAAGAGAATAAATCTGAAAGTTCCATGAAAATTTACACTGCTTTCTCTTACATAGTTTATGAGTCTATTTAAAACTTGCATGATAGAAAGTACAATACGTACTAGCAGAAGCAGCCTAATAATATCACTTCTTTTTAAACATACGAATATCTTTCTAACTAAAATCAGACTACAGCTCATTAGATTATACCTCACACTCCCAAGATTGTCTAATACTGGACCACAAAGTTCAGATTCATTTTATCATTGTCATATTTTTTCTTCACTTCTATAAAGTAAAATAAATGCCATCAAGAATAGTGAAAAATTGTGGGTATGTCAAAATTTTCAAACCATGCAGGTAGATTTATTTTTGTTTACATCAGCGACTATTCTAACAATGATATAAAACCATCGAACTGCAGCATACAGCAAACTCTAGCCAAAGCTTTTTGTAACACTTGAGCGACTTTCATCTCAAACCCCAATCTGAGTGTTCCATCAATTTCCAATCTTACTTTCTTTTGTTTTTGTGCTTATACCCACCATAAACCCAGACCAAGCAGAATTGGATAGGTTTCTAGATAAAAACAAGGTATTGATCCAGTTTTCAAAATCAAATACGTTACAATATAGATAATGACTGACACGATAAAATATCCTCAGCAAATCCCAATATCATAGCAGACTCCTATTTATCTGACAAGAATGGCGAGAGTTTTTCCGCCATTCACACGCACAAAATCCTTTTCATT
>BNJS01002727.1_pt1 | contig 57051 bp, 64 predicted proteins | sample 8540461 | NCBI WGS metagenome assembly BNJS01 (sample SAMD00202454, study PRJDB9452) | human saliva metagenome | isolation source: human saliva | place: Japan
GTTCATTTGAGGTATGAGAGGATGTTATAGATATGTCAAAGAGAGGTGAGAGGTTTATTTCATGCGAACTGCTTCAGCAAATTCGTCTTCGGTCATGAGTTTTTCTTCCAAGATGATTTCTTTAATAGAGCAACCGCGTTTGTATGCTTCTTTTACAACCTTAGCACTCTTATCGTAGCCGATGTATGGTGTTAAGGATGTAGCAATCATGAGGGATTGTTCTACAAAGAAGTTGAGTTTTTCAGGTACAAATTCTACACCGTCGATACAGTGTGTAGTGAAGGAATTCATCGCATCTGCGAGGAGGCGACAGCTTTCAACAAAGTCATAGATCATGATAGGCATGTACACGTTCAATTGGAACACACCGCTGCCTGCACAGAGCGTCATAGTCGTATTATGGCCAAATACTTGGGCACATACCATGGTTAAAGCTTCGCATTGAGTAGGATTTACCTTGCCTGGCATGATGGAGGAGCCCGGTTCGTTTTCAGGTAGATGCCATTCGCCGTAACCGCAACGAGGGCCAGAGCCTAAGAAGCGAACGTCGTTAGCGATTTGAATAGTGTTGTAGCCAATGTGTTAAGTGCACCGTGAGCCATCATGAACGCATCTTTAAGAGCGAGTCCTTGGAATTTGTTGTTCTTCACGCGGAATGGAGCGCCTGTTACCTCTGGCAATACAGTTTCCATAACGTCTAGATAGCCTTTAGGCGTGTTTACACCTGTGCCGACCGCAGTGCCGCCAAGGGCTACGTCGAGTAGGTGGTCAGCGTTTTGAACGAGCATAGTTTTTGCAGTTTTTAAGCCGTCCACAAAGGCGCTGATTTCTTGGTCTACCATGATGAAAGTAGCATCTTGTAGATGTGTACGACCAACTTTTTGCAAGCCTTTACCTTTTTCTTGCAATTTCTCGAAGGATGCGATAAGGCCGTCCAATGCAGGGATTACGCGTTTTGTAATTTCAAAGTATGCGCAGATATGCATTGCTGTAGGGAATGTATCGTTTGTGCTTTGGCCGCGGTTTACATCGTCGTTAGGATGGAGCGGGTTGCTTTCATCTAACTGTTTAGCCCGGTGAGCGATTACCTCGTTCACATTCATATTAGTTTGTGTGCCAGAACCTGTTTGGAATACCGTTAACGGGAACTCATCATCCCATTTGCCGTCTACAATCTCATCTACTACTTGTGCGATGAGCTTTGCTTTTTCCTCAGTTACTGCGCCACACTTAGCATTAGATAAAGCACATGCTTTTTTTACAAGCGCAAGCGCTTTGATTTGTTCAATAGGGATGCGGTGATCACCGATTTTAAAATTATTGAACGAGCGTTGCGTTTGAGGTCCGTAAATTCGTCTAGCGTCGACTTCGACTGGTCCCATTGAATCATATTCAATTCTTGTTTCCATAATGTTTACAACCTCCTTAAAAGACATGCCGACCATATTGTCGGTTCTTTTTATTATATGCTATAAAAAGAAAAAATATAATAGAAAATGATAATAAATACCAATTAGATATAGTTAAGGGGGTATAATTACCTTTATACATAGTATTCTTATACAGGTGAAAGGTTAAAGGTTCTCAAAATTTTATGATGACAGGACAATGGATGGGGGCGGCGTAGTGGGAGTTTTTTGGTACATATTATTTTCTACCGTGTATACATAATCAGAATATAGGGATTTTTATTGTCAACATCGCTTTAACACGTTAAAATGGAGATAGCTTATAGTTATTTTTTTTAGCGGAGGTAAGTACTTATGAAACACGATTTTATGAGCCATGACCTTCATTTGCCGGAACTTACGTTTCGTGGGATGTTACTAGGGGCACTGATTACCCTAATTTTTACAGCATCTAACGTATACTTAGGTTTGAAGGTCGGGTTGACATTCTCGTCATCCATCCCGGCAGCCATTATTTCAATGGCAATTTTACGTTTTTTCAAGGATTCTAACGTTCTTGAAAATAACATGGTACAAACGCAAGCATCTGCAGCTGGTACCTTATCTGCAATTATTTTTATTTTGCCAGGTTTATTAATGCTTGGCTATTGGCAAGGTTTCCCATTCTGGCAAACATTCTTGATCTGCGCATGCGGTGGTTCTCTCGGTGTATTATTCACCATTCCATTGCGTCGTGCTATGGTAGTGAACAGTGACCTACCATATCCAGAAGGCCGTGCAGCAGCTGAAATTTTGAAAGTAGGCTCTCACAGTGGTGAAACTAGCAAATCTGGTTCCGGTATGACAGACATCGTATCTGGTGGTGCTGTAGCTGGTCTTATCAGTCTTTGTGCAAATGGTTTTAAAGTACTTGGCGACAGCATGAGCTTCTGGCTCCCTGTTGGTAAAGGTATTACTCAAATTCCATTGGGATTCTCCACCGCATTGTTAGGTGCTGGTTACCTTATCGGTATCGCATCTGGTATCGCTATCCTAGTTGGTGTTCTCATCGCTTGGGCTGGCTTTGTACCTTATTTGACAAATGCACTTGCTCCAGATGGTGGCGTAACTGCTAAATTCGCTATGGGCGTTTGGAAAGAAAAAGTTCGTTTCATCGGTGCTGGTGCTATCGGTATCGCAGCGATTTGGACTTTGATTACTTTGATTAAACCTATCATCGAAGGTATGAAATCTCCTTACAATCCATGAGTGGCAGTACTGCAGAACGTGAATTGCATCGCATGGATACAGATATGAGTACGAAATCTGTAATGTTAACATTTGCCGTTATTCTTGTAGGCTTAGTTATTACATTCTGGGATTTCGTATCCGCTGTACCTATTAGTGCAGGTTTAATGTGGACTCTTGTTGTTGTTGGCGTTGTAGTAGCTTTATTAATCGGCTTCTTCGTAGCAGCAGCTTGTGGTTACATGGCAGGTCTTATTGGTACATCTGCATCTCCAATCTCTGGTATTGGTATCTTGGCGACTATTATTTCTTCTCTAGTGGTGTACTTCATCGCTTCTGAAAATAACTTGTTCGCTACAGAGGCTGGTGTTCAATTTGCTACAGCTATGGCTATCTTTATGACATCCGTAGTTATCGCCATTGCATCTATCTCTAACGATAACTTGCAAGACTTGAAAACTGGTCAACTCGTTGGTGCTACACCTTGGCGTCAACAAATTGCGTTGTTACTTGGTTCCGTAGCCGGTGCAGTTGCAATTGCTCCAGTTCTTAACTTGTTATACCAAGCATATGGCTTCACAGGCGCTTTACCTCGTGCTGAAATGGATCCAAATGCTGCATTGTCTGCTCCTCAAGCAACTTTGATGACTACAATCGCACAAGGTATCTTCAACTCTAGCATGGATTGGAATTACATCTTGATTGGTGTTGTTGTTGGTATCGTAGCTATCATTGTTAACGTAATTCTTAAGAGCACAACTGCTTCCTTAACATTACCTCCATTGGCTGTTGGTATGGGTATCTATTTACCTCCAACATTGGAAGTACCTCTAATTGTTGGTTCTTTCATGAGCTATTTCGTAGGCCGTTATCTCATTGCTCGCGCTAAAATGCGTGCTGGCGAATTGGCTGAATACGATGTGGAACAATCCAATCGTCGTGGCGTTCTATTTGCGTCCGGTTTGATTGTTGGTGAAAGCTTGATTGGTGTAATCATAGCTGTTATTATTGTATTGTCAGTTACAACTGGTGGTGGAGAATCTCCACTTCAATTAGTAGGTCCTGAATTTGAAAGCACAGCTGGTTGGTTAGGTCTACTTGCTTTCATTTTCGCTGGTCTCTACCTTGTTCGTCGTGTTGTAACTCACAAATTCGATAAAGAAGAAGCTCTTGCTATGAAAGCAGAGCAAGAACAAGCAAAGTAAGAGGTTAACCATGAAATTAAAACAGACTGTTCTCATCATGATGGCTGCCGCATTGCCACTCACATCTTTGGCAGCCGCTAGCGAAGCGATTCCTGTAACAAAGGATAATGGTGCGGTTATAGAAACTCAAAACGATCGTTACGATGTAACGTATCGTGTTTCTAGCACAGCTACACCTGAGCAAAACTAAAAACTACGTTCCGTAGCTAACAAAACTGATCGTGGCACTATCGAAGTAGTAGCACCAAATGCAGATCGCTATATGGATCGTAAAGAGGTAGGCGTATCTCCCGTAGATGCGACTACAGATCATTTGAAACTCGTATTCCCAACGGTTAAATCTGTTAGCCCTATCGTTGAAAAGGCCATCAATACAACGATTAAGAAATACGTTTCCAAGGTTCAAAATGATACTCAAAAATTAAACGAAAAAGATGCTAATAAGACGAATGTCATCATGTACTATGATGTAAAAACGGATAAAAACGGTATCTTTAGTGTTTTAATTCACACCTATACTATGCGTGATGGTGATGCAAATGGTGTAAATTATGTAAAAGGCTTTACGTTCAATACTACAACAGGTCGTCAATTATCCTTGTATGATCTTGGTGGATTGAATAAGAAAGAACTCGTTAATGCTATTAACAATAATCAACAAGTGAAAGATGCAGTTGGTGCGGATGTTTCATTCGACAAGATGCCAACTGAATTCTACACAACAGAAGATTATTCAGTAGTAATGATTCTTCAACAAGATGTGGATACAATCCATAGTGCTGGTACTGTGTATGTGCCAGTTGGCAATTTGCGTGACCGTCAAAATGATGTGACCAAATAACAAAACTAACTATATGTGTCTGTATTGAAAACAATGCAAGGTGCATGGCACCAAAAGGGTAAACAGACTGTTTTATGTGGCAAACAACTTAATACTTACGAGAAATTCCCTCCGCCTAGAGGCGGAGGGGAATTTTTTGTGCGATGAAAATTTGCTGAAAAAAGGCTTATAGGACAAAAAGTGTGTGAGAAAACCCTTATAACACTAGATATTTACTAGTGTTATAAGGGTTTAATCTTTTTCTGGAGAAGTTTGAGGGTGGACAAAAAGTGTGGGTAAAAACATCAATTAACCCTTGTAATTACTGATTAAAATGAGGTTATATCTTCCTATATATAAACAAATATGGAGGAAGAGTTTATGCGACAAATAAAATGTCCTGATTGTAATGAAAAATGTATTAAACATGGTGTTTTAAAATCTGGTTCTCAGCGTTGGTTTTGCAAACATTGTAAGGTGGCATTTACCGTTAAAATTAATAATTTAAGTAAAGAGTTAAACCTATTCTTGAATTGGTTATTCAGCACCGATATTCAAGCTGACATGCCTGGTAAAGGTCGTACATTTAGGCGTAAAACCGCTAAATTTTGGTCCATATGGCCATTGCCACCAAAAGTGGAAGAAGTACATGATGTGGTATATCTTGATGGAATTTACTTAGCTAGAAATTTATGTGTTTTGATTTGTTGCAATGATACTCATGTTCTAGGATGGTATGTCTGTCGTTATGAGCATGCTAGAGCTTGGCAGTGTTTAATGGAACGGATTGCCGAACCTAAAGTCGTTGTGTCTGATGGTGCTAATGGTTTGCCTAAAGCATTACGTAAAGTTTGGCCTCATAGCAGTCACCAAAGATGCCTGTTTCACATTTTTTGTCAGGTTAGACGATATACGACAAGTAGACCTAAAACGTTAGCTGGGAAAGACCTTTATAGTCTTGCCAAAGCTTTATTTAATGTGAAAACAATGGATCAAGCCTTTATATGGATTAATGAGCTTTCAGCGTGGCGAATGACATATTCTGATTTTTTACGAGAAATGACGATTGATGAATTCGGAAATAAACGCTCTACACATGAGCGTTTGCTTAAAGCTGAATCATCATTATGGCGCCTAATTAGGCAACAAACTTTATTTACATTTTTGGAATGCATTGATATTAAAGTACCTACAACAAATAATCGTATTGAAGGTGGAGTAAATGCTCAACTAAGAAGTATGTTACGGGCTTATAGGGGCCTTTCACTTGAAAGAAGACTAAAAGCGGTCTATTGGTGGTGCTATATGCACTCACCAAGACCGCTTTCTATTTCAGATATATTAAATTGTATGCCTACAGATGAATCGATTGCTGCTATCTACAAACGGTTATCTAGTTATTGTCAAATAGATCGTTCAATCCCTCAATGGGGTGATGCTCCTGTTTGGAATGAGCTACATATGTCTACAGATTTTCCAACTTATTGGGATTAGTCACACACACTTTTTGTCCTATAACCCAAAAAAGACAGCCCCGAAGGGCTGCCTAATAGATTATTTAGTTGGTTTTAATGGCAATGGGAATTGAATGGTTGTAGCCGGAGTTTCCGTAGGTGGCGTTTGAAGCATTACATTTTTGCCAAATTTCTTTTTAAATGCTTTTGTTGTACCCGCTTGTACAGAATCAGCAGTGATGACCAATACAGATGCATCATCATTAGTTGAATGCTGACGATTTTGCCTTGAGGCTCTTTTGCTTCGTAGATTGCTAATGCATCAGATTGGAAGTCCTCTAATTGGGCTTGTGTCAATTTGCCTTGGCTCAAGATAAGAGCCATATCAAGCTGTGGATCTTGGGCATTTTTTAGTGCTGTACTAACAATATCAAATTGTTTTTTCTCTACTACGGTAGTGTGCAATTTACCGTCTTTCCAGAAGAGGGCCCCATCATTTCTAAATTGTGTAAAGTCTTGTCCATAATGAAGGGCTTGGCTAATGATAGACGCTGTTTTTCTTTCCACTTGTTGACGATATAATGCGTTATGGAATGCCAATGCCTGCGGTGTTTGTGTCATGCGATAAGAGATTTCTGCGGCCTCTGCGCGAGTAACGTATTTTTCAGGGTTAAACATCGTTCCAGGTGCATAGTTAGTAAATCCTAAGTATGCCATTTCACGAACCGCATCTTGAGCCCAAGGAGCCACGAATTTTTGGTCTCCGTAAGCCACCTGATCAAGTACAGTAGGATCATCTGTAGTATAGCCTAAATAGTGTAGATAATTATCTGCTACGACAGCAAACTCTTGGCGAGACATGAATTTTTCAGGTTTATATGTTTCATCGCCATAGCCAGAGATGATATTCTTTCTAGCTACAGATTCAATAGCCAGAGCAGACCAACGGTCAGATGTAATATCTTTAAAGTGACTAGAAATGAATGCCGCCTCACCATCATCGGTGATATTGTTGAATAGAGAGGCTACTTCTTCACGAGTCATCGGTTGATTAGGTCGGAATGTACCATCAGAATAGCCTTTCATCAATTTAGCTTTTGCTACTGCACTAATTGATTTGGCGGCCCAAAAATCACTTGGTACATCGGAAAAGATATATGGCCGCACATCCTGAATATCTTTTTGCGATGTAACAACGCCAGAACGTAATTGTTGATTTACAACGGTAGTATTGGCAGACCCAATTGCTACAGCCGATGTATCTGTTGTAGCCGTTACCGTTGGTTGCGTTGTATTAGGTGCCGATGTTTCAGTTGTTGCGGCAAGTGCCATTCCAGATGTAGTAATTAAAGCGGACAGGATGAGGGCCCGCAATGTGTATTTAGATCTTTGTTGCATACATATCCTTCCTAATCATAGTTGTAGATATACCAAAAACAGCGTTAAATAACGCTGTTTTTAGGGGCTATTGGTAATACATGAGTTGGGTTTACGCGTAATTGTAATTAGCGTTTTACAGTCATTTTTACTTTGGAACCGAATACCTTGGAAATACCTTGTTGTGTTTCTCTGCTTGCAGTACTAACCACAGCATATAATTGATTGTTTTCCACATCTGGGAAGATAGCAATCACATTGCCGCCTTTTTCGTTTTTTTGCTGTAATAATTGCGGAAGTTAGATTCGATTACATCGTATTCAGTTTGGCTGTATTGGGATGGCTCTACAACAACGTAGTTATTAATTGTTGAATTACCTTGGCTTGCTAAATTAGCCTTTACAGTATCCATATCTGCATTGGATTTTAATGCTACATGTAATTGATTATCACGCCAGTACATAACACCATAGTCTTGGAATGCTTCTGGTGTTCTATATGTTTTGTTTAATTGTGTGAAAACACTGTTTTCCAATGCATCTTGTTGTTTTTGATCGAGTGGTTTTAATGTGCTACGACGTACAGGGCGAACGATGCGAGGTGTTTGTTCAACTTTAGATTCGGAAATCTTATCAGTCTTATTAGCTTTAGCTTCTTTTTCTACCTTTTTCGCATCTGCTTTTGCAGCTGCTTCTGCTTTTTTTGCATCCGCTTTTGCCTTTTTTGCGTCTGCTTTAGTGTCTTTTTCAACGTCTTTTTCTACAGCTTTAGCTTTGTTTTCCACTTTTTTAGCATCTTGCTTTACATCGTCCTTTGTAGCAGTTGCCTTGCTAGGAACTGGAGCATTTTCGCCATTTAAAATACGATTTAAGATAGTCGCTGCTTGTGCACGTGTGACCGGTTGACTAGGATTAAAATCTGTAGTTGCACCGGATGCTACATAGCCGCGTTGTGCCATGTATTCAATATCGGCTACATAAGCTTTAGAAATGCTTGCACCGTCTTTAAATGTAACCTTTTCAAATTTTACAGGTGTATCAGGTTTGATTTTCTTAACTAAATTAGCTGCAGAGGCAACGAATTCTTCGCGGTCCATAGCTTTAGATGGGGTAAAAGTAGTTTTTGTAGTACCTTCCATAACACCAGCTGCGCCTACTAATTTAATAGCTGTATTAGACCAACGGTCGTTTTCGATATCAGTATAAGAAATACCATTTTCTTTTGTTACTAGATCAGCAAGCTCTTGCTCGTTCATATTGTGTTGCAATACTTTGCTGTAAATAGTAGCGGCTTGTTCGCGTGTGATGCTTTTACCAGGACGAAATGTATTATCTGCATAACCGGATAAGTAACCAGCCTCTGTCATTGCTTGAATAGCGTCGCGAGCCCAGTTGTCTTTTGTGTCTGGATATACGCCAGCAGGTAAAACCTCTTTTGCTTTTGCAGGGGTTTCAGTCTTTTGAACCGGTGCTTGTGTAGATGCTTTTGTGCTTGTTGCAACAGGTGCTTTCGTAGCTGTTGCCGTAGTTTGTGCATGAGCCATGCCAAATGTAGATCCTAGCGCCAATGTAATTGCTAGAGATAGGGACAATTTATTGAGTTTCATGTGAAAGCTCCTTTCAAATTACGTTTATATACATAAATTATAGCACTTTTATGAAATAACCACTACTATAAGAAAATGTAATATATAAGGATAAAAATTAGATGAATAATAATGAAAGTGCTACTTTTAGTATAACAATTGAGAATGAGGAAAATTTAGTACGAAAAATAAGAAGTTGATAAACGTTCGCAAATAGCGAAAGTAAGGGATTTATAGAAAAAAGTGATAAATTTTGGTCGATGTGTGATAAAACTCAATTTTGATTATTACTTTTTAGTCATAACGATATGATTTATACAAGTCTAAATACGAATATAGCAATTGCTTGGACATTTGTATTACCCTTATTTATAATTATATAGAAATGTTCTTTAAATATAACCCTTTAAAGATCGTCAAATTTATTTTAAGGTCGATAATTAGCTAAAATATTGTCGTCCTAAACGAATACATATCAAATATTTTTTTGAGTTAAGTACTAGAAAAGACGAGGACAAAAACATGAAAATTCATCTTTTCCAACAGTGTTTGATTGATATGTTCTATCCCCATGTAGGTATGGCTGGTGTAGAGGTGCTTGAAAGATTAGGCTGCGAACTCGTAGTTCCTAAGAAACAAGTATGTTGTGGACAAATGTTCACTAACTCTGGCTATAACGAAGCTGCAATGGATGCTATTAAGAACACAATTGAATGCTTCGAGAATGCTGACTATGTAGTTAGTATGTCTGGCTCCTGTGCATTCGCTATTCGCGATGAATACCAACACTTCTTGGAAGGTCAACCTGAATGGCAAAAACGTGCAGAAAAAAATTGAGCGGCAAAATTTACGAATTCACAGAATTCATTACTGATGTATTGGGTGTAGAGGACGTTGGCGCACGCTTTAACGACACTGTTACATACCATACTTCTTGCCACGTAACTCGTTTGATGGGGGTAAAAGAACCACCTTTCAAACTCCTTAGCAATGTAAAAAGACATTCAATTGATTGAATTACCACGCGCGATCGTTGTTGCGGTTTCGGCGGTACTTTCTCCGTTAAAAACCCTGAAATCAGTGAAGTTATGACACGCGAAAAAAAGCATTGGAAATCGCTAGCACAGGTGCTAACGTTATTTCCGGTTCTGACCAAGCGTGCTTGATGAACATCGCCGGTATGCTTGACCGTCTTCACAAAGAAGGCGAAATCGATCGCCGTATCAAAGTAATGCATATTGCTGAAATCTTAAACTGCCGTTAAGGAGGAGACGACATGGCACTTATATATGACAATCGCCCCTATAAAACACGTATAAAAGAATGTTTGGCTGATGATTTCAAAGTTGCAGCTATCAAAAAAGCACAAGACGTGTTTTATGATAAACGTAATACAGTAGTTGCGGACGTTCCTGAATGGTTAGATTTCCGCGCAGAAGCAGCTAAACTTCGTGATCACGTTCTTAACAATTTGGATTACTATGTAAACCAATTCGCTGAAAACGCTGAAAAAGCTGGTTCTAAAGTTCACTTTGCATTCGACGATAAAGAAGCAACTCAAATCGCTTTAGATATTCTTCGTGAACGCGAAGCTAAAATGATCGTTAAATCCAAAACTATCTTAACTGAAGAAATTGGTTTGAACGAAGTTCTTGAAGAAGCTGGTATTGAAGTAAACGAAACTGACTTGGCGGAATTCATTTTGCAAACTGCAGTGAGCCCACCATCTCACATCGTAGTACCAGGCCTTCACTTTGAACGTAATAAAATCCGCGAAATCTTCGCTGAAAAATTAGGTTATACAGGTACTGAAAATCCTACTGAAATGACGCATTTCGTACGTGGTTATGTACGTGAACGCTTCTTGAAAGCTGACGTAGGTGTTAACGGTTGTAACTTTGCAGTTGCTGCATCTGGTACTTGCACAATCGTTTCCAACGAAGGTAACGGTCGTATGTCTAGTTCCATTCCTAAGACTCAAGTAATCTTCTTAGGTACAGAACGTATCGTTCCTGACTTCAAAGCTCTTGACGTAATGATGGAAATGTTGAACCGCTCTGCAGTAGGTTCTAAAATTTCCAACTACTTCTCCATGATGACTGGTCCTGGTCGTGCTGGCGAAGCTGACGGTCCTGAAGAAACTCACATCATCATTATCGATAACGGTCGTTCCGGTATCTTGGGTGGTACATTCCAAGAAATGTTACGTTGTATCCGTTGTGGTGCATGTATGAACATCTGTCCTGTATACCGTCACATCTCTGGTCACGGTTATGGCTCCGTATATCCAGGTCCAATGGGTGCTGTATTGACTCCATTGTTCAAAGGTTACGACGTAGCAGGCGATCTTCCATATGCTTCCACATTGTGCGGTGCATGTACAGAAAACTGTCCAGTAGCTATTCCATTGCATGAATTATTGATGGAACACCGTCATATTATGGCTGACATCGAAAAACTCGTCCGAAAGCAGAAGAAGCAATCTTCACTGCAGCAGCTAAGATGTTTGGTAACTCCACATTATTCGACCTTGGTACAAAAGCTGGTGCTATCGGTATGAACTTGATTAGTAATAAAGAAGGCAATATGCCTACATGGACTCAAGCTATTCCGGTTATGAATGGCTGGACTAAATCTAAAGAAATGGGTACATTGAAGTTCAAGAAATTCCGTGACTTATATGCTGAACATGAAAAGAACAAGAAGAAGGAGAAAAAATAATGGATGAAGCTAAACGTAAACAATTTATTGCACGTTTATCTCGTGCATTAGGCCGTGATCAAGAAATGTGCCCTGCATTTGTAGAGGGTTTTGATTACAGCCATGGTCCTCAAGAAACTATGTTCAAAGATTTGAATAAAGATCAAATTTTGACAATGTTTAAGGAACAATGTCAACGTGTTGGTACAAAATTCGTTGAAACTACACCTGATAAATTAGGTGAAACAATTTTGGCAGCTATCGAAGACTGGGGCAATGGTAAGGTTGTATTCCCAAGCACTCCTGAAGTAGATGAATATAAATTAAAAGAATTGTTCGAACAAGATGCTGCTAATAATGGTGGTACACGTACATACTTCCAATGGGATGCATCTAAAGGTCGTGAAGAATGTATTTCTAATACTGCCAATGCAGATATTGGTATTACATTCCCATACTGCGGTATTGCTGAAACAGCTACTGTAGTACAAGCATCTGGCGAAGAATCTGGTCGTGCTATCAGCTTGTTGCCTACAACTCATATTGCTGTATTGTACACTGATACAATCAACCCACGCATGACTCAAACTATGGAACATTTGGCTGAACGTTACCACAATGATCCAGCTAATTTCCCTACAAATATCTGCTTGATTTCCGGTCCGTCTCGTACGGCTGATATCGAGCTCGTTACTGTAGATGGTGCTCATGGTCCTATCCAAGTAACATATGTCCTAGTTAACAGATAGTCCTAATACTAGAGGCTTAATATAACTAAAGACTGTATAAGGCGATCTTCCGATGGAAGGTCGCCTTTTTGTATGTAGAAAACCCCCGGATAGTCCGGGGGTTCAGTAAAAGCTTTAGCGTTGCGTCTTCGAAAAGTTACTCCTTTAGGGTAAGATTAGATTGCGGTCCGTCAACTGCAATTAAGACCCTAAAGGAGGCCATATAATGTATGACAATCAGAGTTTAGCACATACTAAATGGAACTGCAAATATCATATAGTATTTGCACCAAAGTATAGAAGAAAAGTATTTTTTGGACAAAAGCGATTTGAAATCGGAGGTATAATTCGTGAATTATGCAGATGGAAAGGTGTAGAGCTTTTGTCTGCAGAAGCATGCCCAGATCATATTCATATATTAGTAGCAATTCCACCTAAAATGTCAGTCTCATCATTTATGGGATTTCTAAAAGGTAAAAGTAGTTTAATGATATATGAGAAATGGGGGAATATGAAATTCAAATATCGAAACCGACAATTTTGGTGTCGAGGATATTACGTCGATACAGTCGGAAAAAATGAGAAAAAGATAGCGGAGTATATTTCGAATCAATTAAAGCAAGACGAGATGTCAGAGCAATTAGTTTTAGACTTTCAAGACCCGTTTAACGGGTAGTTAGTATTAGATTGCAGATGACGGATCGACATGCGCTCCCACGCGCAGCCGGTAGCATTCGCCTTATAGGCGTAAAGAAGAACCACCGGCTAAGCCGGTGGGTAGCTTTTTGCACCTTTGTATAGAATGTAAAATAGGCATACATCTATTTATAGAAATTTCGATATAGCACTTGTAAATTTTTCAATATATGATATACTAAGTTTATAACCTATTATTATGATATGAATTAAAAGAGGTGTATTATGAATATTCCATTCTTTACGGATTACCTCATGTTAAGCAATCCCTTGAGTATTGGTATTATCGCTGTGTTTGTGCTAGCGTTAATCGGTATTTATGTGTTGCAACGCCGAGGTACATCTTTTGGTAATCTCGTTATTATTGGTACCATTGTTGGTGCCGTGCTTGGTATAGCAGTTCAAGTTATTGCAGGATTCCCTGATGATCCAACTAAAGTTGTTTATATCAAGGAAAGTACGAAGTGGTTCTCCCTAGTAGGTGGTGGCTTCATCGACTTAATCCGCATGCTTGTTATTCCTATCGTTTTTATCTCCATTGTACACGTTATCTTGCACATGGAGGCCGGTGCTAATCTTAAGAAATTGGTAGTAGCCATGGTTTCCACGAACCTAGGCATGGTAGCCGTTGCTGCTGTAGTTGGTCTTATCTTGGGGAATGCGTTCGGTTTAGGGCAAGGCTTTGATATCGTCGAATCTGGTAAAAAGATTCGTGAGATCAAACCGATGGTTGATACATTCCGCGCTTTGATTCCAAGTAACCCAATACAAGCGGCTGCTGAAACAAATGTTATCGGTATCGTAGTATTTGCCATAATTCTAGGTAGCGTAGCTCGTCTATTAAAACAAACTGGCACAAACTCCATGGAGATGTTCACTAAATTGTTTGATGAGCTTCACCAATTGATCTCTTGGGTAGCAGATTTCATTATCGGCCTTATGCCATATGGTGTAGTTGCATTGTTAGCATCTACATTGGCAACTCGTGGCTTACAAGCTATCCTTGATATGGGCTTATTCGTAGTATTGCTTTACGTTGGCATCTTGATTATGTTCGTTGTTCAAGCTATCTTGATTGCTAGCTTTGGTTACAATCCGATTACATACTTCAAGAAAGCGAAAGCGCCATTATTGCTAGCTTTCACATCCCGTTCCTCTATGGGCGTATTGCCATTGACTGTTGAAACATTGACAAAACGTCTTGGCGTAAATGCTACAACTGCTAATACAGTAGCATCCTTTGGCACTACAGCGGGCATGCAAGGTTGTGCCGGCGTATTCCCAGCACTTGTTGTAGTGTATATTTCTAATGTAGCGAATATTCCATTCGACATGACTATGTATATCATGAGTGTTATCGTTATCGCTATCGGTTCCGTTGGTATCGCAGGTGTTCCTGGTACAGCTACAATGGCTGCATCCGTATCTCTTAGCGGTACAGGCCTTGGTGCGTACTTCACATCCATCAGCCCAATTCTTGCTATCGATCCATTGATTGACATGGGCCGTACATGCTTGAACGTATCCGGTTCCTTAACAAATGCTCTCGTAGTAGATAAAATCATGGGCACTATTGATAAAGAGGCTTATGATAATCCTACACAGGGTGAGGCATAATATTCAAATCATCATATTGACTGTGAAAGCCGTAGATATGACAACATAACACATATGTTTATGAGTAAAGATTATCTCATAAACATATGTGTTATATTTTTTTGTTATCCTAAGAATTGATTTTATATGATATAATAGACTTTATAGTATGTGTTTGGAGGTTTCATTACTATGTTATTTACCGTGAATACAGAAGTCTGTACTCGTTGTGGTCTATGCGTAGCCGATTGTCCCACAGGCCTACTTGTTATGACCGATGATGGTCCTGTAACAGGTCGGGGAGGGTGTATATCCTGTGGTCATTGCGTTGCAGTATGTCCTACGCTTGCTTTAGATAGCGACCTTACACCGCGTGCTGAACAAGTGGATATTACAAAAGAAACTAAAATTACGCCAGAACAGGCCGAACTATTTTTACGTAGTCGTCGTTCTATTCGTAACTATCAAAATAAACCAGTTCCTGCTGAGCTTATTCGCAAGGTATTAAATGTTGCGAGAATGGCTCCAACAGCAACTAATACACAAGGTATTTCATATATCGTAATTCGGGATAAACAAAAGTTACGCCGTATTGCTGATCTCGTTCTTGAGTGGATGCATTTTGCGGCGAAAACTGTGCCTATTATGCGCCTATATGCGCGCGCTGCACAAGCAGAAGTGGATAAGGGCAAAGAATATATTTTACGTGATGCGCCAGCTTTAATAGTGGCTATTGGATCTAAAAAAGATGTGCATCGCACGCATGATTCTGGGCATTCCTGTCTATCTTATGCAGAGTTGTATGCGCCAACAGTAGGTCTTGGTACCTGCTGGGCAGGCTTCTTTGAACATGCTGGGGAAGCAGAATATGAACCATTGTTGAAACTATTAGGTGTACCCGAGGATAAAATCATTGCTGGTGGCATCTTGATGGGCTATCCAAAGGTTCGTTATCGCAATATTGTGGAACGACAACCATTGGATGTTACCTTTGATACAGAAGAATAATATACTATAACGCTCTACCTTTGTAGGGCGTTATTTTTGTGTTACATTTTGCCCTATAACAAAAAATCTCCATCCTAAGAAGAATGGAGATTTTTTATATTAATTGGCAGATGTAATGGTGCCTTTGAATGTATCTTTAATGAATTGTTTAATGGCTTCTGATTTGTAAATTTCTGCAATTTTTTTGTATGTTTCGTTGTCTTTATCTTGACCGCGTACAGCGAGAATCATAACAGCTAAAGGTTCGTCCTTTGGCTCTAAGAAGAAGCCTTGTTTCTCTACATTGAGGCCCGCACTTTGAACATAGTTCATAGGGATAGCGGCTACGGCTACGTCGTCGAGACTACGAGGTAATTGAGCGGCTTCTAATTCTTGGATTTGAAGGTTTTTAGGGTTAGATGTAATATCTGCTACAGTTGCTTTAAAGCCTACACCATCTTTCAATGTAATAAGGCCTGCTTTTGCAAGTAATGCAAGGCCTCGTCCGCCGTTTGTTGGGTCGTTAGGCACGGCTACGATGGCACCATTTGGTACATCTTGCGCACTGTGAATGGAGTTGCTATATAACCCCATAGGCATCAAGATTGTTTTGCCGATGGCTACAAGGTTTGAATTGTTTTGCTTATTGAAGTTTTCCATGAATGGTACGTGTTGGTATGCATTTAATTGGATATCTCCATCTGCTAACGCCTTATCTGGAGTTACATAGTCAGAAAATTCTACAACTTTAAGGTTAATACCTTGCTTTTGAGCCTCTTTTGCTACAGCCTCTGCTACTTGTGCATGAGGACCTGCGGTAGCACCAATTTTAATCTCTTTCGGTGTCTCGCTAGTTTGTGTACTGTTACCACAACCGGCAATGGCAAATGCTAAAACGCCCACTAATAATGGAGCGATTAATCTTTTTAGTTTCATATTATCTCCCTTTCGTTCATTGTGAAAGCTAGTATCTAAGTGTTTGTATCGAATCAAGCTTTTATAATGGTGTAATATATAGATTATATTGAATATGTTTTATATCCTATCACAGGACTAGGATGATGCATAGAATTAAAAATACATGGCTTGCCATAGATTGAAGTTATATGGTATGAAGTTAGCTATACATTTTGCTACGATGTATTTATAACTAGTTATATCATGCTTAGCTCAATGGAATATGGTATACTATAAAGAAAAGTTGCGTACAATTTATAAAGGAGGAGGCTTTATGTTTAACTTCGATTTTTATAACCCTACTCATATCGTATTCGGTAAGGACCGTTTAGCAGAATTGGATACACTTGTACCAAAAGAAGCTAAGGTCTTGATTACTTATGGCGGTGGCAGTGCAGTTCGCAGTGGTCTCATCGACCGTGTTACGACTGCGCTTGGTAACCGTAAGGTGGAACAATTTGGCGGTATTGAGCCGAATCCATCTCTTGAAACGTGTGAACGAGCTGTAGCTTTTCATCAAAGAAAATGGTGTAGATTTTTGTCCTTGCTGTAGGTGGTGGTTCTGTAGTGGATGCTACAAAACTCATCGTTATGGGTGCTACCTATGATGGTCCTGTGATTGAGGTTATGAAAGCTGGTGTGCCAGAGGTTCCCGTTGAAATGGTACCAAATCCATTGCCGTTTGGTACAGTTATGACATTACCTGCAACGGGTTCTGAAATGAACAATGGTGCTGTCATTACGTATGGTGATGGTAAGTTTCCTGTGTTTAGTAGCTTAGTGTTCCCTAAGTTCTCTATGCTAGATCCAACATTGACTTTCACATTGCCTGAAAAACAAGTTAAGAATGGTGTTATTGACACCTTTGTACATACGACAGAACAATATTTAACATATCCTGTAGAAGGCCGTATTCAAGATCGTTTCAGTGAAGGCATTTTGAAAACTATGATTGAAATCGGTAAAGAAACGGTAGAAAATCCAGAAAATTACGATATCCGTGCTAACCACGTGTGGGCCTCTACTTTAGCATTAAATGGCTTGATTGGTGCAGGCGTGCCTCAAGACTGGGCAACACATCTTATCGGTCATGAGTTGACAGCTGCATACCATCTTGACCATGGTATAACATTAGCTATTGTATTGCCTGCATTGTTAGAGGTGAAAAAAGCAGACAAGCTTGAAAAATTGGCACAATATGCTACGCGCGTATGGCACATTACAGAAGGTACTCCAGAAGAAAAGGCGGATAAAGCGATTGCTAAAACTCGTGAGTTCTTCGAGTCCCTTGGTGTATCTACTCACTTGAAAGATTATGGTCTAGGTACTGAAGCAATTGATAAAATTGTAAAACAACTTGAAAATCACGGTATGGTAAAACTAGGAGAGAAACGTGATATCACACTTGAAGTGACTCGCGAAATTTTGACACGTGCATTATAATCGGTATAATAGTATGTAAATTAGAAAAGACACCCAGTAGGTGTCTTTTCTTTGTGTCAATATTACGGGTTGTATTTGTCAATATTACGGGTTGTATTTGTGATATTAAACAATATTATAACATCTTACAATAGATATTTTCGTAGTTCATAGATATTTAGAAAGGTAGGGCAGTACTAATGGAACAACCACATAAAGGGCGACATGCGTTTAGTTATGCCCTTCCAATTATGATTCCTATGGGGATTAGTTTTTTCTTTATCGGTCTTGGTTTTGGCCTTTATGCCACGAGCCAAGGTTTTCCCTGGTGGGTACCACCTGTATTAGGTATAGTAATATTTGCAGGTTCGATGGAATTTGTTACCATTGGTTTACTGATGGGGGGATTTGATCCTCTTACAGCGTTAATGCTCACTCTATTTGTTAATGGTCGCCACATATTTTACGGTTTATCTATGTTGACGAAATATGTAAACATGGGTTGGAAATGGTTCCCTACCGTGTTCTGGATGTGTGATGAGAGTTTTGCTATCAATGCAACTACAAAATTGCCAGATAATGTTGATGAAAAATGGTTTTACTTTCATATATCCTGGCTCAATGGACTATTTTGGGCTGTTAGTACCTTTGCTGGTGGTCTTTTTGGTAATCTATTATCAGATTTTGACTTGCGTGGTGTGGGATTTGTATTGCCAGGGTTGTTTATTGTTATTTTTATAGAAATGCTATTAAATGCAAAAAATAAGAAAACACGTATCTTTGGTATTTCTGGAATGGTTCTTGCTTTAGTGATGCTTATCTTGTTTGGTAAACAAGCATTTATGCTCATCTCTATGATATCTATGCTGGCTACGTGTTACGTGGCATATAAGTGGGGAGGTGTGAGAATTGACTGAGTTGCAAATGGTAATTACCGTTGCTATAGTCGCTTTAACCACGATTTTTACACGAATTATTTCGTTTCTCATATTTCCACCTGGTAAACAGGCACCGTCATTTATTCTATTTATTGGTAAGGCTTTACCGGCATCTGTTATGGGCATGCTGATGGTATATACCTTTAAAGATACAGTGGTGCTTTCCTATCCGTATGGCATTCCGGAAATAGTGGCCTTTTTGGTGACCGCTTTACTACACCTTTGTAAGCGAAAGATGCTAATCTCAATTGCAGCAGGGACCATCACATATATGCTTATCGTACAAAATATTTAATATATCCCCAAAATCAAAGAGCGTTTTGAGAAAAGGAACAGCCTGATTGCTGGACTTGACGGAGGGGATATTCCATTTGTGTATGTTGGTAGAGATAAGAATGCGCGGATTCATACACTATAACTATTTTAGTTGTAAAATTCGCTCAAGCCCAGCAGCAGTATGATGATTTTCCAAAAATGCTCTTTGATCTAATAGCTCCATGAGATCCATATCCGTAATAGATAGTTTGAAATCGAATACGTCACAGTTGGATTTCATATGCTCCAAAGAATTTGATTTTGGCAATGGAATCATGCCGCGTTGGATGTGCCAGCGCAAGATGATTTGGTGCTTTATTTTACCGTATTTTTCAGCTAAGCTTTTGATAATTGGGTGGTCGAATATAGGTTGGCGGTCACGTGTGAAAGGGGACCAAGCCATGCCAACGATTTGATGTTTTCTCATTATTTCCCACAGGGATTGACGTTGGTTGAATGGGTGACATTCGATTTGGTGACTACAGGTCTTACGTTGGCATGATAGATAAGATCAATTAATCTATCTTCGTAGAAGTTTGATACCCCTAGTCCGCGCAGTATATTTTGATCATATAATTCCTCCATAGCGCGCCAAGAACCATAGTAATCACCAATTGGTTGGTGAATTAACATGATGTCAATATAATTGGTATCGAGTTTTTTTAGGGAATTCTCAACGGCACGCATCGTAGCATCATAACCGGCATCAGTATGCCAAATCTTGGTGGTAATGATGATATCTGAACGATTAATGCCAGATGCTTTGATTCCATTCCCTACGGCTTCTTCATTATCGTAGTAAGCTGCTGTATCAAATAGGCGATATCCTGCATTTAAAGCGTTTGTTACGGCTTGCTCGGTTTCATCGAGAGTTCCCGTTTTATATGTACCAAAGCCAATAGATGGCACAAAACTACCATTATTTAAAATTCTAAAATCCATACGTTCTTCCATGAAATCCCTCCGTGTGTTATTATATTGATATATCTAATATTTTGAATTTATATATGGTTCACAATATATGATATATTTATTATACTAGGCCGACATATACCGTTGTCTATAAATATTATAACAGATATACGATTATATCTGATGAAGTAGGGAATTAGCTTTCATACAATTCTTATCGGTTTTGTGATATACTAAGGTATTGATATAAATCAATACAATGAATAGAGATAAGGTGAAAGTATGAACAAATTACGACTTGGTGCTGTTTTGGCCATGTTGACAATTGTTGTGAGTGTGCTTGCTGGTTGCGGTACATCTACGGTATCTGTAGCTGATGTCGCTTATAAGGATATGCCATTACAGATTCATAATGAAGCGAATGTGACGGCCCTTAATAAGGCGACCATAACGCCGACCGTTTCTGGTGCTGCTACGTATACTGTGAAGGTAGGCGATAAGGTGACGCAAGGTCAAGTGGTGGCAACCATTGATACGTCTGCTTTGCAGCAACAATTGATGTCTTTACAAGGTCAACTTAGTACAGCGCAAGCGTATACGCCGTCTGTTACAACTGCAACAACGGCTCCTACCATCAGTACTGCTCAGCTTGAAAGTGCGCGGCAGATGCGCGAAGCTGGTAACATTACAGAAAGAATACAATCGTATTCTTGAAAGATCTCGACCTCAAACGGTGACAACCACAACGGGTGGTGGTAGTGGTGCTAATGTAGCGGCCATTGAAGCACAAATTGCGCAGGTATCTACACAAATTGCAGCCGCTAATATTACGGCTCCTATTGCTGGGGTGGTCACTGCTATCTATAATGAGGATCGCCAAATGGCGATAGCAGATCGTCCGTTTATGTTGATTCAACAAGAAACACCGATGGTAGCTGCTTTGAGTATCCCTCGTGATGCGGCTATGAAGTTAGCTCGACCAGAGGCGAAATCAACAATAAATGTATTTTTACATGTAGGAGATACAGATATTCCTGGTGAATTAACCTATCTGGATACTAATCAACCCGAGAATGTGCCAAGTGTGCTAGTCAAGGCTACTTTCAATAATGAAAAGGGAACCATTAAAGCTGGTGAATTTTATAGCTTGACGATAGAATCTAGTGCGCAAGCGAAAATGCTCGTGGTACCTTCTACGGCAGTACGTGAAAATCAAGATGGTAAATATGTATACGTCTTGACCGCTAATAATACGGTGGATGTGCGTGTTGTTGAAGTGGGCGATGAACAGGATGGTTATGTATCTATAATGACAGGCCTAAACGAAGGTGAACAAGTTATTACAACTAAAGGGACCTTTGAATTAGGTGAGAAGGTAAAGATTCAATAGAGTTCTATACATATTGAGTGTAGTTACATTATATCCAACCTAGGATTTGATAGGAGGAGATTATTATTTTAGAATTTAAGCGTTTTGAATTAAGAGATAAGCCCTTAATTGATAAATATTTTGAACAGCATCATTATGAAGCGTCGGATAATTGCTTTACCACATTATTTATGTGGCAAGAATCGTATGGTATTCGTTGGGCTGAGGAAAATGGCGTATTATACATCCAAGGTGGTGGCAAGCGTGCCCCATTCCTTTTGCCTCCATTTGCAGGTAAAGATGCAAAATTCCTCGACGGTTTGTTGCGTGCTAAAGAATGGTTTGTAGAAAACAAATTACCATTCCGTTTTTAAAGGTGTTAGTAAGGTTGTAAAGGAACGTATGGAGGATTTATGTCCAGGCCGTTATGAGTTTACACCTGACCGCGACAACTACGAATATATTTATAAATCAGAAGATCTTATTAATTTGTCCGGTAAGAAGTTCCGACAAAAGAAAAAAATCATTTGAATCAATTCCGTATGCAATATTCTAACTATGAATATGTACCAATTACGGAAGATATTATACCTTTGTGCCGTGAAACAGCTGCATCTTGGGTTGAAACTCATCATGAAGAGGGCATCGAGGATGAATTGGTAGCCATCAATTTGCTCTTTGATAATTGGGATGCCTTAGGCCTAAAAGGTGGAGCTATTAAGTTGTTCGGTCGTGTAGAAGCTTTTAGTATTGGTGAAATGCTAAATGATAAAATTGCTTTGATTCATATTGAAAAGGCAAATCCAGATATTCGTGGTTTATATCAAGCAATTAATAACGAGTTCATCCGTCACGAATTTAGTGGTGTAGAATTCATCAACCGTGAAGAAGATATGGGCTTACCAGGTCTTCGCCAAGCGAAAGAATCCTATAATCCGGATCATTTCGCAGAAAAATATGATGCTGTATATGCTAATGAGGCAGATAATGCCACAGGCGGTAAATAATTAGTTTAATCTAATACGGATTGTGAGAGTGGTACTATATGGTGCCACTCTTTTCCGTTATAATAAAGGGTAGAGAGTATATATTTTTTTGTCAGTGCAATAGATATAGTTATTCAATACAATAGTTGCAGTTACTACTGTAATCATAGAAAGGAAGTAGTATGGATTTTAGAATTGCTACAGCGCAAGATACGCCACAAGTTGAGGCTTTATGGGCGTATTGCTTTGAACCAAAAGAAGATCCGTTCTTTCAATATTATTTTTCTAATTGTTATGAACCTGAAAATACAGTTGTAGGTATTCAAGAAGGGCAGTTGTTGTCCACCGTTCATTTGCGTCAATACAATATTAATGTGCGTGGTGCCGTATTGCCAACGAGCTATATGGTTGGCGTAGCTACGCATCCGGCTGCACGTCGAGGCGGCATTGGGGGCGCTTGTTAACCTATTCTTTGGAGGAATTGCGCCGCCGTGGTCAAGGCATTACCATTTTAATGCCTTCTAAGGCTGGATTTTATCAGCAATATGGCTGGGATTTATATGCTCATCAATGGGTACAGACCATGCCTCTTGAGAATCTACGTCCTTTGACTGATAAGGCATTGTCCTTTGGTCTGCTAAATGATGTTGAACAATGGACATTGCTCGATCCTGTTTATAAAGCCTACACTAAAAATTTGTGTGGCTATGCTGAACGCGGCGAAAAGGAATGGAAACGCCTCTTGGGTAGCTTCTTTGCAGAAGGTGTTAACATTGCGGTTGTAAAAAATGATACTAATGAGATTGAAGGCTATGCAGTATATCGTTTAGGTTCACCTGAAATACCTGTAACTGAATTTGTTTATACAACGCGTCGTGCTCAACGTGGATTGTTGAACTATTTTTACAATCATCGCTCTCAAGGTGAAAGCATTCGCTGGAATGAGGGGTTGCACGACACTGGCTATCGATTCGTTCCCGATGGAAAAACGGGGCATATCACGATGCCTTATATGATGGCGCGCATTGTTGATGTAGAAACCGCTTTGACTACTGTACCGGTTAATCCAGAAGCGGTTATGATGCCAATCACCTTAACAATTAAAATTACAGATTCGCTTTGTACCTGGAATGATGGTGTATTTGAACTTATCTTGGGTGAAAGTATTATGCCTAAGGTCAAACGCGTTTCCGATGTAGCTAAAGAAGATATCGATCTTACTATTGATGTGGGCGGTTTGGCAGTTCTTTTAATGGGCGCTGTTTCCACTAAAGACCTTGTTTTTGAGGGTAAATTAGACGGCGAATCTCATTGGATTGATTATTTAGATATGGTATATCCTAAACAAAATACGTATATCAACGAGTGGTGGTAATATGAGCTGGAAAACATATACAGTTAAAGAGGATGTAGATACAACCGTATCTGCTTATGTAAAAGAGCGATTTTCCTTATCTTCCCGTAATTTACAGATGATATTTCGCAAGAAACGTGTCAAAGTAAATAGCCGTATTGCTCATTCAAAACGAATGTTGAAAAAAGGTGATGTTATAACGATTGAGTTGCCACAAGATAAGGACTATGGTGTAGAGGTCGAAAAAGGGCCTTTACATGTGCTCTATGAGGATTCCCATACGCTTGTAGTCTATAAGCCTCCATTTATGCTCGTTCATCCTACAGGGCAAACGAGAAACCATACATTGAGTAATCTTGTGGCAGGTTATTACGCAAAACGTGGCAAAGTTCATAAAATTCGTCCTGTTCATCGCTTGGATCGTGATACTACGGGTGTGATTATGTTTGGTAAAACTCGTGAAGCCGAACAATATTATACGAATCAGCTGCAAGAAGGGTGTATCCATCGAATCTATCGTGGTCTCGTAGAAGGAGATATTAATTCTGATGGTGTAGTTAATGCGCCTATAGGTGTTGATCCTGTATTTGATAATCGTCGTTGTATTGATGAGTTTGGCCAAGAAGCAATTACAGAATATCGCGTAATTGAGCATGATGATACAAAGTCTTTGTTAGAATTTAAATTATTAACAGGTCGTACACATCAAATTCGGGTTCATATGGCTCATATCCATCATCCTATCATCGGTGATGCTATGTATGGTACACGAAATAAACCTTACACAAGACAAGCACTACATGCATATTCTTTAACCTTTGTACCGTATGGTCAAACAGAGGCGATTACAGTTGTGGCACCAGTTCCATCTGATCTCGGATTAGAAATACATACATAAAAAGCTGCCCTATGATATGTTCCTCCTTTACTAGTTGTCCAGTAAAGGAGGGGCATATAATTAGGGCAGCTTTTAATTTTGCAACGAAAAAAGGACTCCGAATGGAGTCCTTTTTCATGTAAGGGGAGTGTTAGTATTAACATCAAATGACCTATGTATTTAAACAAGTAGTAGGTTTGGGGTTAGTATTACTTGTCGGGAGATAAATACATGTAAGTAATCAGGGAATATTTACTTATGGTTATCATTTGATAGCGTAATTATAAGCATGGGAAAATGAAGTAAAAAAATGAATATCTATAAAATATTTTATGAAATTTAGATGAATTGTAAATTTCGTTTATTAAATATTGATAAATAGCGTACTTCTTGATATGATAATAGAGGAGAAAAGTATCTTCTCTTTATTTTTTTTAAAAATATTTAAAAAAATCGATGTTTATTATAGAACTTTAAATATATGGGTTGAGAGAAAGGGGGCCATTATGAAGTTGCTTATAGCGTTGATGGTCTGTTTTTGTCTCATGACGTTTTCACATACAGCTCAAGCAACAGATTGGTATTATGTAAGCCCTGATGACAAAGGGAATCAGTTATTTATAGATAATGACAGTGTTCAAAAAAGTGATTATGATGCAGTTCTTTGGTTGAAGGTTAATGAACCAGGTGGCGATGAACTTCGTTATAAGGTGTATATTAGTCGATATAATCGGACCATGGAAATTCTAGAGGTTGATGCGTATATGCCAAATGGTACACAATATGATAATGTTGATTATGATAAAGATCCTGAACCAATTGAAGGTAATACAAATGGGCAAGCAATTTATAACTTGCTGTGGAATTAAAGGTATATGTTGAATAAGAAAAATCCCTAGCTAGACAGCAACTAGCTAGGGATTTTTTATATGTAAACATGTCGTAAACACACGAGGTGCTACAGTTTTCGTAAGTAGTGGAATTTGGAGAAAATCCACTGCGTATTTGTATAACCGTTGACTTATAGTTGAACGGCTGTACGAGTTAATTCCAAATCATCAATCATTTGTAAATCGTCTTGAGGGGATCTACCACCTGTTGTTAAGTAACCGCCTACCATAATACCATTAAGACCACCTTTGAGTGCGTAGGATTGTAAATCACGAAGATTTACTTCACGACCACCAGCGGTGCGAATCAATGCTTTTGGTAAAATAAAGCGGAATACTGCAAAGGTACGTAAGATTTCCATAGGTTTTAAGGCCTTGTTATCTTCAAATGGAGTACCCTTAATCGGATTTAATATATTTAATGGTATGGAATCAATGTTGAGTCTCTTTAATTCAAAGGCCATTTCTACGCGTTGTTCCAATGTTTCATTGAGACCTAAAATGCCACCAGAGCAAACACGGATGCCCGCTTTTTTAGCATTGTCGATAGTAAACATCTTGTCCTCATAGGAGTGAGTAGTGCAGATGTCAGGAAAATGACTTGGTGCCGTTTCAATATTGGAATGGTACCTTGTCACGCCTACTTCTTTTAATTGAAGCGCTTGTTCATAGGTTAACAAACCTAAGGAACAACAAATTTCTAAGCCTACTTCTTCGTGAATTTGTTTTAATACGCGTAAGATTTGGTTAAACTCATTTGGGATTAGATGTATTGCGACCACTTGTAACGATAGAGAATCGAATGGCGCCCGCCTCTTTTGCCTTTTTGGCCGCTTCTAATAATGAATCGTCATCCATGAATGGATATTCTTGAACACCTGTACTGTGATGTGCCGATTGAGCACAGAACTTACAGTTCTCAGGGCATTTACCAGAACGAGCATTTACAATAGCGCAAATATCGACGGAATTATCGTTAAAATGTTGTTTTATTTTATCTGCCATTGCTAAGAGAATCATGGTGTCTTCGTCGGGTGTGTGAATCAGTTCAACTGCTTCTTCTTTTGTGATTTCTCCACCATTTAGAATTCGATCGGTAATGGATAAGATTTTATGATAGGAACCCACATGGGTTTGTTGCTCTGTTGGAAGTGCCATTATAGCCTCCTTAGTATTGTAAACTTATAAAACGCAAATTTATTTACAATGTAATTGTATTATTCTTCACCGCATATTGTCAACTACATAAATAACTCAGTTTACAATCCTGTTCTCATTCATATTATATAGAATTATATAGTATAATTAGATGTTAGTATTTTATCTGTTACGAAAGGAGACAATATGCAGCCTTTTCGTTTTATACATTGTGGGGACCTTCATTTAGGGGCTCCTTTTCAATACGCTATGGGCATGAGTCGTTCTGTGGACCGTGCCGTAGCTGAAGCAACATATGACGCTTTCAACAATATCATTGAATTAGCCGTTAGGGAACGGGTTAATGCTGTTGTGATAAGTGGTGATATATATAATAGTGAAGACCATAATTTAGAGGCGCAGGTGCGTTTTGTACGTGCTATGTATCAATTGTGGGAGGCCCATATTCCCGTATATATGGTGCAAGGTAATCATGATCCTGCTGAAAGCTGGCGCGCTGGCTTAGCTATGCCTGATAATGTTCATGTATTCTCAGACACTCAAGTACAACGCTTTCCTCTTATGGTTAACAATATTGAAGTGGGGGGCGTATACGGCATTAGTTGTGGTCATGGTAACGAACAGACTAATTTTGCATCTCAATACAAAGCCTTTGAACGAGATGAGTTTTCCCTCGCAGTTATGCATGGTACTGTTGGTGCTAGTTTAGGCAGTGAAGACCATAACATAACAGGGCCATGTAATTTATCGGATATCATGCAAGGTGCCATGGACTATTGGGCATTAGTCATATCCACAAAGCGCAGGTGCTTTCAGAAGACCCTATGGTAGTCTATGCAGGCAATCCACAGGGCCTGCATCGTAAGGAGTCTGGACCTAAGGGATGTTATATGGTACGCGTAGCGCATAATGGACATTGTGAATTAGAATTTATTGAAACTAGTGAAATTCGTTTTGAAGAAATTAAGCTGGATATTGCTGGTATACGAACTGAATCTGAGTTGTTGGAATTATTGAGCAATAAGAAACAATCCTTACGTAAGCGGCATAACAAGAATACTCTCGTATCTGTGAATCTAATTGGTACGGGACCAATGTATCGTTTATGTGCAGATGAAGCGGTTCGAAAATTATGGCTTCGAGAAACACAAGCTGAAGAAAAGAGTAAATCTACCTTTATCATGCCATATCGCATGACCAATAAGACTCGCCCTGCTGTTAATCTGGCAGAGCGACGCCTATTATCTGATATGGTAGGTGATTATCTACGTGCCTATGATGATACGGTGACGGATGTTGATGCAGTGCGTCAAATTTTAGTAAATCGTCCTGAATCTAAACGTCTTGGCGGCTATTTAGATTTGTTATCTCACGATGTATTGAAGCGCGTCATGGAACGCAGTGAAATGGAAGGGGTTACGGTATTAATGGGGGCTAATGATGAACATTAAACAGATTCGACTCGACTCATTTGGACCGTATGAAAACTGGATGTTTCAATCAGGCCCCTAATGGGGTGCAGCTTGTATATGGTGCCAATGAAAGTGGTAAAACATCATTGTTGGAGGGATGCGAGCTCCTTTTGTTTGGAGGAAAGCATAAGAAGTATGGCTATGTGAATGGTTCTCTTGAATTAGATAAAGATGGGAATTGCATATCATTTAGGTCGTCAGAATAAAAAAATTTAGATTTTTTTATTCTCCTGGTGGGCCGAACTTAAAGGACGAACCTAATCAACTATGGTGGCATGGTCTTGATAAAAAAACATATAATCGCATATTTGGTTTAACCTTAGATGATTTACAAGGTGTAGATGTACTCAATGAAGTAGATGTGCGGGCACGTTTCTTTGGGGCTGAAGGCGGTGAGCAACTAGGTAATGTTGTTAAAACCATTGAAATGAGTGCTAATGATTTACTTGTTGCATCTGCATCAGGTAAGCGTCGTATCAATGTATTGATAGAGCAATTACAAGAGAATAAGGCTCGTCTATCTGCTCTTAGTGCGCATGAAGAACAATATGTAGAGCTTCAACAAGCATTGCGTGCTTCGGAGGATACGGAGGCAGAGATTCAAAATCAGATTAAGGAATGGCAGGATTACCGTGAAGGTGTTGAAATGGTGCTGCGTGCTTGGGATACATACCGACGTAGTGAAGAGGCACGTCAGCATATGCAAAAGTTTACGCCACCTGAAACTTTGAATCGAGATGCGTTCTTAGGTATTGATGAAGGTCTTCGGGAAGCTCGTCAGAGCATGCAAATGTGGCTAGATAAGGAAGAGGCTTTAAAACCGGAAAACTTTGATTCCAATAGTCCGTTTACTATGTATGGTCAAGATATAGAGGACTTGATTCAGCAAGGTGCTCAATGGGAACAATTGCGTCGAGAATGTGAAGAAGGCGATGCCTATATTGCTAAGGTTAAGGAACAGCTCGACTTTTCTAGAGGCTTACAATCAGCTTGGCGCAAGGATGAATCCGTTCCGACAGATGTAAATTGGTTTGAAGGAGAACGCTTATCTAAACGCTTACGTACCGCAAAAGACCAACTACTCTATTGGCAAGGTCAAGATCCAGCTTTACAAGTAGAAGCAAAGTCTAGTGAGTCTGAGGCGGTGGTTAAGGATTCTTCTGTAGAGAGTGACAAAACAGGAGTCGTTAATAATTGGGCGCATCAAGAATTAGAAGCGGTAATTGCAGATATAGCTGATTTAGAGGCTCAAATCAGGGAGGAAGGCTCTACACGTAAGGCAGCCTTACCTGTTTGGTTACAGCGTATAGGTGGCATTGGGGCCGTAGTGGGTGTGTTGTTGTCTTTGGCAGGACTTATCGCGTTAGAATCTGCATTATATAGTGTAGGTGGTATTGTCTTATTAATACTGGGGCTAGGATTATTCTGGTATGGATGGCGTCTTCGTCATATAGATAATGCAGATTTATCGCGATGGATGCGAGAATTGGACCGTTTGCAACAACGTAAGCTTATTTAGAGACGCAATTAGATATACCTTTGCCAAAGGAATCATCAAATGTGCCAAATTTGGAAACAGCTGCTATAGAGCAACGCTATAATGAGGAAGGTAAGCAATTACAGGCCAACTATGATAAGGCGTTAGCAGAGTGGCAGGCCTGGATTCCAGAGGGGGCTGCAAAGAGTCTTAATGAAGATGATTTCTTTAGCATGAAGCATGAGTATGATCAATATTATGAGCAATTACGTACCATTGAAGGTTACGAAAAGCGATTAGAGGAACACAAGGAATCATTACGTGTTATTGAAGATCAAGCGGTTACTTTATGGTATAACCTTGGCATTGAAGCACCTGTATCACCAACAGAGCTAAAACGCATTTACAATCAATACAAAAACTTTCAGCAACAAATGATTCGATGGGAGCAAAAAGAATCACAGCGTAAAAGCTATCGAATGGAGTATGATAATTGGCACCGAAAGGAAAAAGAACTTTTGTTAGAGCAAAAAGCTTTGCTTGAAAAGAGTGGTTTGTCCGGTGCTAATGAATATCGCCAGAAACTCATCGATGAAGACCAATATAAGCAATGGGCAACGATTTACAAACAAAGCCAAGTTCAGCTTGAGTTGTTAACTCCGGAAGGAGAAAATAAGGATTTGTTCTATCGCCGCTTGCGTGAGGGTAATAAAGATAATTGGAATGATGAATTGGTACATGCAGATCAAGAGTTAGGTGCTCGTAAAGATGCAATGGCGAATTTGTATGAAACGAGGCCAAATTGTGGAGGCTATGCGTGCTCTTGGGTCAGATCAAGAACAGCGTGAAGCTATACAGCAACGGAAAGAACTAGAATCTGAATTGGAATCGGCTCTAGAAGATTGGGCCACACAAGTTGTCATTGGACACTGTATGGAACGGGCACAACAGTCCTATGAAGAAGAATCGCAACCGAAAATGTTAGAGTTGGCCTCCCAATATATTAACCGATTAACAAACGGCACTTATACATTAGATATGTGGGGATTACAAGATGGTTTAGCCCTATTGAATGAGCGTGGAGACCGCTTGCCGATTAGCCGCTGGTCCAGTGGCTTGGCAGATCAAGTGTATTTAGCCTTGCGCTTAGCACTAGCAAAAGTGTTTTCCTACCAAGTGGATGCATTGCCTATTATTTTGGATGATATTCTCGTTCGTTTTGATGAAGATCGTCAAAAGAGTGCACTTGAATTATTGGCTGAGCTTGGACAACAGCAACAAATTTGGTTATTTACTTGCCAACAACAAGTGTATTATATGGGACAAGCTATATCTGGTATAGATACTCATATATTACAACGTGCATAAATTCTTATTGCGAAAGATATAGATAATAAGTGGCTTTGCATATTCATTACTTTTAGAGTACACTTTAATAGAGAAATATCTTAAATCGATGTATGTACATGTTTATAGAAAGGGGTGGAGGTTTGAATACTGCTTATTTAGATATGATTCAGGGAAATAATCCTGGTGTAACACCAGTGTGGTATATGCGCCAAGCTGGGCGCAGTCAAGCTGCCTACCGTAAGATTAAAGAAAAGTACACATTGTTCGAAATTACGAAACAACCAGAACTATGTGCACAAGTAACGGAGTTACCAGTAAAAGAATATGGCGTTGATGCGGCGATTCTTTATAAGGATATTATGAGTCCTATGGTGGCTATTGGTGTAAATGTTGATATTAAACCAGGCGTAGGACCTGTTTTTGATACACCGATTCGTCGCATAGAAGATATCGAACGGTTGCATCGATTTGATCCAACGAAGGTGGACTACATTGCAAAAACCATTGAACTATTGACGAAAGAGGTCCTTGATGTACCTCTTATCGGGTTTTGCGGTGCCCCTTTCACCATTGCATCCTACCTTATCGAAGGAGGCCCAACAAAAAGCTATAACAAGACACGTGGCATGTTAATTAGCGAGCCGGATATTTGGAATGGTTTGATGGAAAAATTAGCGGATATGTCCATTGACTATTTGGCGATGCAAGCTAATGCAGGCGCTAATGCATTACAGATTTTTGATTCCTGGGTGGGCGCCGTAAATAGCGCTGAATATGAACAAGCTATTTTCCCTCACATGAAACGCATTATTTCGACAATAAAAACCCGATTCCCTAATTTGCCACTCGCCATGAATGGCGTAGGCACAGATCATCTCGTGCCTATATGGGCTAAATTACCCCTTGATATTATCGCTCTAGACTGGCGCAGTTCTATTGGGGGAGCTAAGGATAGAGGTGTTACACAAACTGTACAGGGTAATCTTGACCCAGCCTATTTGTATGCTGATACGCAAACGATTGCTAAAGCGGTAGATGAAATTTTGCTAGATGGTGTTCGTCATGGTAAACATGTATTTAACTTAGGGCATGGCGTATTTCCCGAGGCGGATCCTGCAAATTACACTGGTTAACTGACTATGTCCATGAAAAGAGCCGTGAATTATGGGCTCGTGAAAGCCATTGATATGAAACAGGCTATATTACTATTGTCCTTTGGAACTCCCTGTGAAAAATCGGATTTAGTACCTTATATGACGAGTATTCGTCATGGGAAAGCTCCGAGTGAGGGTGAATTAGAGGTATTAACCGCTCGGTATGATGCCATTGGACAATGGGATAATGTAAACTTACAAACAATGGGAGAGCAACAGAAGAAATCCCTTGAAACTCTCTTGGGGGTAGAAGATATATATTTGGCATATCTTCATAAGCCTCATAGCATGGAACAAGCTATAAAGGCGATAGTTGATGCAGGTTATACATCTATTTTGAGTATAGTTACATCCCCTTTTTATTCTGTGGTGGGGACAGGCGCTTATGAACGTAAACTACAAGCCATATTACAAGAGTACAGCCATATATCTTTGGATAATATTCAGTCTTGGTGGGATAGATCTCAATTTATAGAATATTGGTCTTCTCGATTAGCTAATCTTAATCCAACGCAGGCTGATACAATATGTATTTTCTCGGCACACAGTGTGCCTGTTACAACAGTTGGTGATTATGTATTCCACATTACATCGGCTGCAGAGAAAATCGCGGAACGAGTAAATTTAAATCACTGGTGTACTGCGTGGCAAAGTGCTCCTCCTTATGGGGAGTGGTTAGGACCTACCATCGAAACTGTGATTGAACAGGCTCTTTTAGAGGGCGCAAACGGATTATATGTGTTCCCTTTGGGTTTGTTAGCGATCATGTGGAAATATTATATGATAATGATATCCTATGTCGTAGAATCGTTGAGGCGACCGGTGCAGTATATGAACGTGTGCCGATGCCAAATGGTAATGCTCTATTTATGGAGGGGATGGCTGAGGCTATTAAAGAAAGGATTAACAAGTGAAGGTAACGATTGTTGGCGGTGGCCTTACAGGCCTTACCGTCGCCTATTATTTAGGACATGCTAAGCCAGATTGGCAGATACAACTTTATGAACAGGCTCCGCGCTTTGGTGGTAAAATTCAAACGCAACGGGTGGATGATTTTGTTGTAGAGTTAGGGCCGGACTCTTATTTGAGTCGTAAAACAGAAATGACAGATCTTGTTACTGACCTTGGCTTGGCTGAGACTCTTGTATCTAATGAAACTGGGCAGGCCTATGTATATGATCGTGGCTCAATGCATCCTATTCCAGGGGGCTCTATCATGGGGATTCCTACAGAGATGATGCCCTTTGTGAAAGCTACATTAATCTCCTGGGTTGGTAAACTTCGAGCAGGGCTCGATTATTTTAAAAGTCCATATTCTTTAGATGAAAATGGGGATGTATCTATTGGACACTTTTTCCGTTATCATTTAGGGCAAGAAATGATGGATAAATTAATTGAACCTTTATTGGCGGGCATCTATGGTGGTGATATCTATAAGATTAGTCTGTTATCGACATTTCCCACATTTTATTCAAGTAGAGCAGAAATATGGGAATATGGTTAAAGGCATGATTAATGCAAAGATGAGCCATCAAAAGGCGGGGGTTTCTAAAGGAGCACAAGGGGCTGCTAATGTAGGTGATGTGCCGCGTGCTGGTAAAGATACGATGACAGATGCTCAGTTTGCAAATAAGCAAGCTGCTCAGTCTATATCTACACAGACTAGCGGGGCCATGAAAGCTGCTAAGGGTACTGCATCACAGTCTGGTATGTTCCGTCAATTGATGGGCGGTCTTGAAAGTGTTATTAATGCTATTGTAGAGCAAATGCCGTCGAATGTTACTTTAACAACAGAGGCCCTCGTGTCTAATATATCTTATAAAGATTCTGTGTATCGATTTGATGTAAATGGACAACAAGTAACAACGGATATGCTCGTTTTATCAACGCCACCAGCAACATATAAAGCGTGGTTTACTGATGATGCTGGCTTTGATGGAGTTCGGAACATGGAGCAATCGAGTTGCGCCATTGCTATTATGGCCTTTGATAAATCTACATTTGATGGTGAGCTCAAAGGTTCTGGTTTGTTGATTACTCGTAAAACAGATACTCCATTAACAGCTTGCACTATACTAAATCAAAAATGGCCACAAACAACACCAGATGATAAAATTGTTCTTCGTGTTTATCGGTAAACCTGGTAATGATGTAGTAGAACGATATAGTGATGACGAACTTTCGGAAGTGGCTCTCAATGAAATTCAACGTATTATGAATTTCGAGGCTAATCCAGAATGGATTAAGATTAATCGCCTTATTCATTGCATGCCGCAATATAATGTAGGGCATCGTGCTGCTATCACAGCTGTTAGAGACCATGTAAAAGAGCATTACCCTAATTTGTATCTCATTGGGACACCATTTGATGGAATTGGAATACCGGATGGGGTAAAGCAGGCTAAGGAACTGGTGCAGCGGTTGTAATTCTACGTAGCCGGTTCGGTATGGGCGCCAATAGGCTCCAACTAGCTTAACGGTCTTCGGCCTAGGGCCTCGACCTACTAAAGTCGCCTATTGACACCCATACCTCACCTACTGTAGATTTCTTTAAACAACCGTAGCACAAGGGCTCTTTAGCCTAGTGTAGGAGAATGGTCTTCGGCCTAGGGCCTTGATTTGTTAAAGTGTTTTGATTTGTAAATGTTATTTTTATATATTTTGTGTGAAAAGGAGTGATTGTATGGGTAAGGCAATTCCTACTGTTGAGGGTTGGCATAGTCAACATATGGTATTTTCTATGGATTTTAGTGCCTGGAATTGTTTTGAAGCGGCTGAAAAAGAGAAGGCTCGTGCTGAGTTAAAGGCTTTTTTGGATGAATTGGAGTCCATGCATCAAGCTAAGGAAGGCAGTTATGCTTTTTATGATGTAAATGGTTATAAAGGGGATTTGTTGTTGTGGATCTTGGCACCATCTCTTGATGAGTTAGCTAAATGGGAACGCAAATTCCGTCGACTTACTATTGCGTCTGTACTTGTACAAACATATTCTTATACATCTGTAACAGAGGTAAGTGCTTATGTAAAAGCAAAGCTTGATGTACCAGAAGTGGATGCTAAATTATATCCATGTGTACCAAAGGATAAATATATTTGCTTTTACAATATGACGAAAAAACGTGAAGGCAATGATAACTGGTTTATGTTGCCTCAAGAAGAACGTGGCCGTATGATGCGTGAACATGGTATCACTGGTAGACCATATCTTGAGATCTTATCTGAGTTCACTACAGGTGGCGTTGGTTTAGATGATTGGGAATGGGGCGTTACAATCCTTAGCGATGATGACATCCAATTCAAAAAAATCGTTTACGATATGCGTTTTGAAGAGGCCAGTGCTAGATATGGTATCTTTAGCGATTTCTATGTAGGGACGATTATAGATGATGCTCGTTTTGAAGAAATCTTTCAATAGATTAAACTAGTGCATCCCTAACATATTTTTAATAGGAAATGACGATCTATTTATGATATTTAAATAGGTCGTCATTTTTGCATTATGTATACAAAATACGCATACGGCTATGATTTTACTGCAACTTAGGTTGCGGTTTTTATATTATCAATTTACAGTGGACTTTGGTATACTGTGTATAGACATTAAATTCTATAGAATATAAATTTTAGATGAGATATATGCAGTCTAATATAGCTATAGAAAGAATTTTCTAGAGATAGTTTGTAATTTATACTTTCACCAAGACCGAACGGAACGATGCCGCAGTGCTTGGATTGATCAAGTGATATGAAGGAGTGCACGTTATGGATATGAATCAGAGCACAATAGAGCAGCAACGTCTAGATCAGGCTAGACTCGAAGCCAATGGCATGTATAGTAGCCAATTTGAGAAAGATGCGTGTGGCATGGGTTTTGTCGTAAATATTAAAGGCAAAAAATCCCATAGTATCATCGATGATGGCTTGCGTATTTTAGAGCGCCTTGAGCACCGCGGTGGAGCAGGTGCCGATAAGGACACAGGGGATGGTGCCGGTATTTTGGTACAAATTCCACATGAGTTCTTTAAACGCGAATGCGAAGTGCTTGGTATCAACTTGCCTGTAGCAGGCGAGTACGGCGTAGGTATGGTCTTTGCCCATAAATATGAAAGCCTCCGTAACGAGCAAACGCATTTTTGAAGAGGTAGTACGCGAAGAAGGTCAAGTTGTTCTCGGTTGGCGTGAAGTACCAGTTGATGGTACAAAGGTTGGTCACGAAGCTGCTGCCATTCGCCCTTGGATGATTCAAATCCTCATCGGTAAAGGTCCAGATGTAACAAATAATAAAGAGTTTGAACGCAAATTATACATTATCCGTAAATTAGCGGAAAAACGTATTATCCCGTTGAGCAAGGAATTATCTAGCGATTTCTATATCGCATCCTTGTCCTCAAAAACAATCGTATATAAAGGTATGTTAACACCAGGTCAATTGCGTGATTTCTATCTCGATTTGAGCGACCTTGATTTCACATCTGCGTTGGCTATGGTTCACTCTCGTTTCAGTACGAATACATTCCCAAGCTGGGCTCGGGCGCATCCTAACCGTTTCTTAGTTCATAATGGTGAAATCAACACAATCCGTGGTAACGTAAACTGGATCAATGCTCGTGAAGGTAAAGCAGAGTCTCCATTATTCCCAGATATTAAAAAGGTTTTCCCTGTAGTAGATGACAGCGGTTCTGACTCCGCTATGTTCGACAACACATTGGAATTCTTGCATATGACAGGTCGTTCCTTACCTCATGCCATCATGATGATGATTCCTGAACCTTGGGAACGCAACAATCTCATGAGCCAAGAAAAACATGACTTCTATGAGTTCAATAGCTTCATGATGGAACCATGGGATGGTCCTGCCGCTATGGGCTTCACTGATGGTACTGTTATCGGTGGCGTACTTGACCGTAATGGTTTGCGTCCTGCTCGTTACTATGTAACAACAGATGACCGAGTAATCATGGCCTCTGAAGTGGGCGTAGTAAATGAAAATGCTGAAAATATCCGCGCTAAAGGTCGTTTGGAACCAGGCAAAATGCTTCTCATCGATACAGCGGAACAACGTATCATTTCCGACGAAGAAATCAAACATCGTGTTGCTACTGAATTACCGTATGATGAATGGGTAAAAGAACACGTTATTCACTTGTCTGAAATTACACAAGCTGATGAAAGCGATATTCCAAAAGTTGAAGACTTGTTCAAAAATCAACAAGCCTTTGGGTATACTCAAGAAGACCTTGTTCGTATGATCGTGCCTATGGCAAAAGATGGTAAAGACCCTGTAGGTGCGATGGGTGCCGATGCGCCACTTGCTATCTTATCTGATAAACCACAATTGTTATATAGCTACTTCAAGCAAATGTTTGCGCAAGTAACAAATCCTCCAATTGACTCCATTCGTGAGGAAATGGTTACATCTACACGGGTTATGCTTGGTAACTCTGGTAACTTAACAGACCCTAATAAAGCTGGTACTTATGCGTTATCCATGCGTACCCCAATCCTTACAAATCAAGAATTGGCCTCTATTAAGGCTCTAGACTGCCGCCGCATGAAATCGGTAACCTTGCCAATTCTCTTTGACCCAACTAAGGGGGCTGAAGGTTTACGTGATGCGTTAAATGAATTGTGTGAAAAAGCAGAAGAGGCAGCACGTACAGATCAAAACGTATTGATTTTATCTGACCGTGGTGTTGATGAAAATCATGCTCCAATTCCAGCATTATTGGCTGTAGCAGCTGTTCACAATCACTTGATCAGAAAAGTATTGCGTACAGAAATCGGTCTTATCCTTGAATCTGGTGAACCTCGTGAAGTACATCACTTCTGTACATTGATCGGTTATGGCGTAACAGCTATCAACCCTTACTTGGCTCTTGAAACTGTACGCGATTTACAAGCTCGTAAACGCCTTGGCGATATTACGCCAGAACAAGCTGAAAAGAACTATATTAAAGCTGCTGTAGGTGGCATCATGAAGGTTATGTCCAAAATGGGTATTTCCACAGTTCGCTCCTACCATGGCGCTCAAATCTTTGAAGCTTTGGGCTTGAATACTAACTTCATTAACAAATTCTTCGTGAATACGCCAACACGTATCGGTGGCATAGGCCTTGGCGGTGTGGCAAACGAAGCCTTGGCTCGTTATGAACGTGCTTTCAAATCCGACGAAACTGTACTCGAACCAGGCGGTTGGTACGGTCCTGTAAAAGATGGGGAAGAACATTTATTCAATCCTAAAACAATTGACCTTTTACAAGAATCCCTTATCAACGGCGATTATGCTAAATATAAAGAATATTCTAAAGCGATTCGCAACGATTACCATGTAACATTGCGTTCTTTGATGGAATTAAACTACCCAGTAGGCGGCGGTATTCCTATCGAAGAGGTTGAACCTGAAGAATCCATCGTAAAACGCTTTAAAGCGGGTGCTATGAGTTATGGTGCTATCAGTAAAGAGGCTCATGAAACGATTGCTATCGCTATGAACCGTCTTGGTTCCACATCTAACTCTGGTGAAGGTGGCGAAGACGTAGCTCGCTTCAAACCATTGCCAAACGGCGACAGCCTAAACTCCGAAGTAAAACAGATCGCCTCTGGTCGTTTCGGTGTAACTGCGAACTACCTCATTCACGCTAAAGAGTTACAAATTAAATGTGCGCAAGGTGCAAAACCGGGTGAAGGTGGTCAATTACCAGGCAAAAAAGTATACCCTGAAATTGCAAAAGCTCGTCACTCCACGCCAGGCGTAGAGCTCGTATCTCCACCACCACATCATGATATTTACTCCATCGAAGACTTAGCTGAGTTGATTTACGACTTGAAATGCGTCAACAAAGATGCGCGTATTTCCGTTAAATTAACATCCGAAGCGGGCGTTGGTACTATCGCTGCTGGTGTAGCGAAAGCAAAGCAGATAATATCTTGATTTCTGGTTACGATGGTGGTACAGGTGCGGCTGGCCGTACATCTGTGAAACATGCTGGTGTGCCTTGGGAATTAGGCTTGTCAGAAACGCATCAAACATTGATGCTCAATAGATTGCGTGACCGCGTTCAATTAGAGGTAGACTCCAAGTTGATGACAGGTTTCGACGTAGCAGTAGCGGCTATGCTCGGTGCTGAGTTATTCGGCTTTGGTACATTGCCACTCGTTGCCGTAGGCTGTAAAATGGCTCGTGTATGTAATCTCAACACATGTCCTTACGGCGTAGCTACACAAGATGAAAAATTGCGTGCTCGCTTCACAGGTAAACCTGAGTATGTAGAAAACTTGATGATCTTCATTGCTCGTGAATTGCGTGAGATTATGGCTCGCTTAGGCATTCGTTCCGTAGCTGAGTTGGTTGGCCGTATCGATCTTGTTCGTCAAAAATCTCAAGACGATAACTTCAAATTGTCTCGTGTTGACCTTAAACGTATCTTGTTCCGTCCGTACATTGATGCTTCTGTAGGTCACATGCACATGACAGACCAAAATCATGAATTGGAACGCACCTTGGATATGTCCAAGCTCTTGCGTATGTGCCGTCCAGCTATTGAGGACCAAAAACCAATTCGCGCTAAATTGGCTATCAACAACATTAACCGTGTTGTAGGTACCTTGGTTGGTTCTGAGGTAACACGTCGTTATGGTGAAAGTGGCTTACCAGATAACACAATCAAGTTGAACTTTGAAGGTTCTGCTGGTCAATCCTTCGGTGCTTTCATCCCTAAAGGCATGACATTGGAGCTTGAAGGTGATGCGAACGATTACCTCGGTAAAGGTTTATCTGGTGGTACAATTACTGTATATCCACCTAAGAAATCCATCTTCGAAGCGGACGAAAATATCCTTATCGGTAACGTTGCCTTCTATGGTGCAACATCTGGTACATCCTACATCAATGGTGTAGCTGGTGAACGTTTCGCGGTTCGTAACAGTGGTATCACTGCTGTTGTTGAAGGCGTAGGCGACCATGGTTGTGAATACATGACTGGTGGCGAAGTACTTGTACTTGGTAAAATCGGTCGTAACTTCGCAGCAGGTATGTCCGGTGGCTATGCGTACATCCTCGATTGTGATGAACGTTATGTAAATACAGGCCTCGTAGAATTACGTCCTGCTAATAATGATGATCTTAAACGCATTAAAGAATTAGTAGAACAACACGTATTGCATACTAACTCCGCTAAAGGCCGTCACATCCTTGGAAAACTGGAATAACTTTGTAAACAGATTTACAAAAGTTGTACCTGTAGCATACGAAGAAATGCATGCTGCTATTGAACGCTATAAAGAACAAGGCTTATCCTTGGAAGAAGCACAATTAGCTGCATTCAAAGAAAAATATGCAAAATAATTTCTAATCTAACTGAATATTCTTTAGATAAGATATATGAAATGCCTCTATAGCTTTGACTATAGAGGCATTTTCATGTATAATATTTGTATTGCAATATTGGATCATGGCAGTTCTCGGGCCTGTGCAATGGGGGCCTGTGAATCGTGTCAGGACTGAGAGGTAGCAGCACTAAGCGGTAACCTTCATGTGCCACGGGGAACCCGGGGGCTGTCGTGATCGAATATTGCAAGGCGGCCTAAGGGGCCGCTTTTTTTATGTCTAATTGATGGACAAAACTACTACTACAAATTATTGATAGAACTCTATAAAATGAGTCAGATTTTCATGGATATGGTATAATAAAGTATTGTTATTTTCAGAAAATTTACAGGAAAAAGGGGGTGTTCCAATGGCATATATGGCATTATATCGCAAGTATCGTCCGCAGACGTTTACCGATGTAGTTGGGCAGCATCAGGTTAGTGATACATTGATGCGGGCTATCCGCGAGGATAAGGTGGCCCATGCGTATTTGTTTCGCAGGTCCTCGTGGGACTGGTAAAACGAGTATGGCCAAGATTTTTGCTCGTGCCATTAACTGTGAACAGGGCCCTACGGATCATCCTTGTAATGAATGCAGCGTATGCAAATCGATTTTGAGTGGTCAATCTATGGACGTCCTTGAAATTGACGCCGCATCAAATCGTGGTATTGATGAGATTCGCGCTCTTCGTGAAAGCGTCAAATTTATGCCTGTAGAAGGGCGTAAAAAGGTATTCATCATCGACGAAGCACATATGCTTACCAATGAGGCCTGGAATGCTTTATTGAAAACCATAGAGGAACCACCTGATCACGTGATGTTTATCTTTGCTACTACAGAGATTGAAAAGTTACCAGTAACAATCGTATCTCGCTGTCAACGTTATACCTTTAGACGTATTACGTCTGATGATATTGCACAGCGTTTACAATATGTAGCAGAAAAAGAAGGCTTTGCGTTAGATGCAAATGCGGCGCGGCTTATCGCAGTTCATGCAGATGGTGGCTTGCGTGATGCGTTGAGTATTTTAGACCAATGTGTGGGCATGGCAAGTGATGAGATTACGCCTGCTGTAGTAGAGGAATTAATTGGTCTTGTTAGTAAAGATTGGATTATTCGTTTCCTAACAGCACTACACAATGGGGATGGTCCAGCTGTGTTGAAAATATATTCAAGAAGCACTTAGTGAAGGCCGTGATAGTGCTCAAATCATGGAGGCCCTTACGCAGCATTTGAGGGCTTTATTAATTGTCAAGGTAGCACCAGATGCAGAAGAACTAAAGGTTTATGATTCGTTCTGGGACGAGTTTTTAGATCAAGCGCAAATCATTGAGTTTGGTACGATTAATCAATATATTAAACAGTTACAATCCATCATGAATGATGCGAAACAAGTAGATAATCCACGAACGGTTATTGAAATGGGTTTATTGGTACTATGTGCTGGTATATCTAAGGTTCATGACGATGTGGAGACACGTTTATCTGCATTGGAACTTTCAGAGCGAGATGCTCGTGAAGGTGTTTTGAATCGGCTGGCTAAATTGGAACAGCAAGGCCCTACGATAGCAGCACCGATTAATTTTGTTGCAACGCCTAGTGCTTCGCGGTCAACATTGGCAGATGATGACTTTATCCCACCACCTATGGAGGAGTATGAATCTGTTACGATTCATGAGGTGCCAACAAATTATACACCGAGTCCTAGTGTGGCCGAGTCGATGCCTAGTGGGGGTGCAAAAAACTCTATGACTGGCATGACACCGCCACCTATGAAAGGAATGGTGCCGCCACCTATAGCGGGGGTGGGGAACACACCACCACCTATGACAGGAAAGACATCGCCAAGCAGAACGACGGCGCATAAGCCAATGCAACAGAGAAAAAGCACTGGTATTAGCCAAACGGCAGTCATTGGAGAAACAATGGTGACTGCAGTAGAATATGGAACCATTCATGGTACTGTGATAAAATATCTAAAGGACAGTGATAGAGGTTTCGCTTCAAATATTGCTGGGCAGGGACAACTTATTTATGTAGACAGAGAAAAGGCCGTATTAGCTTTTGAAAAAGGGCTTTATCTTAATTTGGCCGCTAATGAGGCTAATCGCAAAGAAATCGCTGTGGCCTTCCAATATGCTTTAGGCTATGTTGTGTCTGTAGAAGTGGTTGATTCTGCAACTGAGGTATTTATAGAGTATAAGACGGCGAGTGGTGTTGGCTCTAATAAGGCCGTACCACCCAAACGGACTCAGTCTGTAACTGTTGCACCGTCAACGCCAGCACCGGTAGAAGCTCAGTTACTAGGTGATACAAGCAAAACTGCCAAGCCTAGTGTGACTAGAACAGAATCGCCTGCCAGTGATATAAAGCCTAAAGAACCCATGAGCTCTGAAGCAAGAAATGATGCTAAACAGGCAGCTTTGGCGGCTCTAGCAGCAAAAGGGATTATGCCATCTAGTAACAAGGTGGATACTGATGCATCTATAGCTAAACCAACTTCTCATGATGATGGGGGAATCCCTGTGATGAGTCTTGATGGCACACAGGTTATGACTGAAGATGGTGAAGTGATCAGCCGCCCTATGGATAGTGGTGCAACCGTGGAGGTAGAAGCTGTCCCAAAGCGTGAATACCAGTGGGACCCATCTAATATGGGCGTTGAGGAACAACAAAACCCACTGTTAGCTAAAACATTAGAAAAACTTTCAGAAGACCATGATATTTATGTAGAGGTTATTGAAGAGTAATATTAGATTATTTTCACATCATCGTGAATATAGATACATTATTTTATTGTTAATACGGACTTTCATAGTCCTATAAGGAGGAAATACAATGTTCGGTAAAGGTATGGGCAATATGGCAGGCATGATGAAAAAGGTTCAAAAAATGCAAGCTGACATGCAAAAAATGCAAGAAGAGTTAAAAACTCGCACTGTAGAGGCGTCTGTAGGTGGCGGTGCAGTTACTGTAGTAATGAATGGCGAAAAAATGATTGAATCTTTAAAATTGAACCCATCTGCAGTTGATCCTGAAGATGTAGAAATGCTTGAAGATTTGGTAACTGCTGCTGTTAATGAAGCAAGTAAAAAAATTGACGACTTGTTAGCTCAAGAAATGGGCAAAGTAACAGGTGGTCTTAACTTGCCAACAGGTTTATTCTAAATGACAAATGCATTAGAACGGCTCGTAGAACAGTTGCGCAGATTGCCTGGTATCGGTTCTAAATCAGCCCGTCGCTTGGCATACCATCTCGTTGAAATGCCTCAAGAAGAGGTGGATAGCTTGGTAAATACCATTGTTGAAGCAAAAGGGGCAACCCGCCATTGTTCTATCTGTTTTAATTTATCCGCTCAGGACCCTTGTGAGTTTTGCTCTAATCCTAATCGCGATCAAACTACGATTATGGTGGTAGAGACATCCCGTGATGTCATTGCCCTTGAACGCAGTGGTGATTACAAGGGTTTATACCATGTATTAGAAGGCGCTTTATCTCCGTTGGAGGGCATTGGCGCCGAAGACATTCGCGTTAAAGAGCTTATCGCACGCTTGCGTGATGGTGTTGTACAGGAGGTTATCCTTGCAACAGATCCTGATATAGAAGGGGAAGCAACAGCTCTCTACTTAGCTCGTCTACTAGCTCCAAGTGGCATTAAGGTAACGCGTATTGCTCGTGGTGTTCCTGTAGGTGGTGACATCGAATATGCTGATGAATTAACCTTGGGTGGTGCCGTTGTGAACCGCCAAGAAATGAAAGGATAATATGGAAGTATCACTTGCGTCATTACTCGCGTCGCCTATTGCTTCGACAGCTATAGCTATACTAGTTGTTGTTATTGCATTTAAGCTTGCCTTTTATACGATAAAGAAGGTAATCGTAAATGTAGTACTAGGCCTTGCGACATATATGGTTTGCATTCATGTGTTAAATATACCAATGGATATTGGCGTTGGCATTTGGGCTTTGACCGTATTATTGGGTCCAATACCAATGGTATTAGCTGCGCTATATCACGGCTTATAATATAAGGAGAGGGTATCATGGTTATCAATAGCGAACAACAACGCGTCATCGATGAACTAGATAGAAATATCCTCTTGTTGGCGTCCGCTGGGACGGGAAAAACGAATACTTTGGCTTATCGGGTGGCCCATATTATTGAAAGTGGCCGTTGTGAAGCGCATCAGATTTTGTGCATGACCTTTACCAATAAGGCTGCACAGGAGATGAAGGCGCGCATTGAAACCCTCGTTGGCCAAGCTGCAAAGGCTGTGGAGATTAGTACGTTCCACAGCTTTTGTTTTTACGTTCTTCAACAAGAGGGCAAACGAGATGAGTCCCTATATTCAGATGTGACCATATTTGATGAGGAAGATTGCAAAGAGCTTTACTTGCCCTTTAAACCACGAAATATGAGAGATATGAACTTTGCTAGTCTTATTAGTGTAGTGAAAGAATATCGCTCCGTATATGGCTTCTATTCTGATTCTATGATAGAGGATTATAAACAGACTATTCAGCGGTTGCAGTATGAGCAGTCTAAGCAAATAGAGAAATTATTCTACAATTACAATACGCTTGCTAGTGATGAATTGTCAGAGTTTGGACTCGTGGTCACGAATGGATTACCCGTTATGATGAAAGTTTACAATCTGTTCACGGCGTGGATTTTACGGATTTAATTTGTGGTGTACATCGCTTGTTCCAAAATCCTGATATTCGAAAGCGCTGGCGTAGTCGCTATCGATATATTTCTGTCGATGAAATGCAAGATACGGGCTCATTAGAATATAAGGTTATGGAAATGCTATGGCAGGGCAATCACGTTCTTTTGTGTGGGGACTATTTCCAAACTATATACGAATGGCGTGGCTCAGATCCATTCCGTTTATTAGAGGCATTTACCCATGATTTTAATCCTCTAAAAATCATATTCTATAAAAACTATCGCTCCAACCGTACTTTGTTCACGATGGCTTTCAAAACATTGCAACATATGTTTCCTCAATTGGTAGGCGATGTATATGATGAAATGCCAGAGGCCAACAGTGCTAGTGATGGGGCACCTATCCTTGTGAAAGGTTGTCGCAATGAATATACGGAATCAAAATTTATTTATGACCGTATTTGCGCGCTTCCAAAGGACGCATCTATCGGTGTGTTGGTTCGAGATAATCGCAAGGCACAGCGTTTAAGTGAACAGTTTGAACGATATAATCAAGATAAGCCAGAATCTGAACGTCGTCCGTTTATGATTATTGATGAATATAAATTCTTCCGCCGTCAGGAAATCAAGGATATCATGGCGTACTTTAAGCTCTTGATAAATCCTAATGATGCGGTTAGTGCGAAACGCATTATTAAACGCTATGTATCGGGCATTGGCGACGCGCGTATTCGCGATATTGAAAGCCCCAAAAATCGCAGTGTAGGGCTAAAATTGACGGATTTCATGGATATGCCCATCTTTGAAGCTGAGCCGTATGCCAAATTGGTAGCTGGGCTTGAGGCGGGCGAGGTTGTAGTATACGATGTGGAAAGTACGGGTACCGATACGACACAGGACCGGATTATACAAATCGCAGCTATGCGCATCGATAAAAATGGGCAAGAAATAGAGCGATTTGAACGGTTTAGCAATCCAGGAAAATCAGTAGGTACATCTCAATTAGTGCATGGTTTTACAGATGAATATTTGGCCGAACATGGCGAAAACCCTGAAATTGTTTTAGAGGCTTTCAAAGAATTCTCTAAGAATCGTATTATCGTTGGTCATAATGTAAACTATGATATTAGTATCTTGAGCCATGAATTAGCTCGTTATAACTTGGGTGAACCGCATTTTAAGGCTGTATATGATACGTTAGATATTTTTAGACGATTCTATCCTACGCTAGAAAATCATAAGTTAGGATTTTTATCGAGTCATTTTCCGATTAATCATACACCAACGCATAATGCGATGGATGACATCATAGCTACAGGTCAGTTACTGATTTACGCAGTCCATGAAAATATAGTGCCTACTACGACAAATCGCATGGTGGCCATCAATAAATATAAGTCTGCTTTTACAACGATAGCATCTCAAATGGCCACATTGCGAAGAAAGATGCACACTGATAATCCTACGGATTTATTGGCCTATATTATGAACCAAATGGGCGTGCTAGCGTATTATAAGAGCCATGGTGAAATGGCAAAAGTTGAGCACATACGCGAGCTATACCGCATTATGGAATCTTTGGATAAAGAATATAAGGGTACGACAGGCTTGGCTCGTCTTAATCATATTTGCAATTAGCTGCCTTGACGGCTGGTGAACCGCAGCAAATGACTAAACAGTCTAAAATCCCAATTATTACAGTTCATCAAGCAAAGGGAAGTGAATTTGATTATGTGTTCTTGGCTGGTATGAATCAAGGTGTTTTCCCTAGTTTTATGTCCCTACGCGAGGGCAATGAGGATGAAGAAAAACGCTTGTTCTATGTGGCCATTACGCGACCAAAACAGGAGCTGGTTATTACCTATACCAATGAATCACAACGGGGCCAAGGCACAGCGCCAAGTGCATTCCTTGATTATATGCCAAGGGATGTAAAACTCGTAGAAAGGAGTATGTAATGGCACGAAAAACGCATAGACCAGATGATATTTTTTGGTCAGTTACTACCCAGGATATAGAATCCATACAACATGCAACTACAGATGCTATAACATTAGGGCAACTGTTAGATACTAAATATCCAAGAAAAGCGATGGTAAAGTTATTTGATGAGAAATTAATCCATGTAAATGGTCACAAAGCAACACCTCATACAGAGGTTGCCGTAGATGATGAAATTTGGATAGCTATGGCCAAAGAGAAGATTGATCATGAGCCAATTGCAATGGATTTACATATTCTCTATGAAGATGACGATTTGCTCATTGTGGATAAGCCTGCCGGTGTTACGGTAAACTCAAAAGATCAAGTATCCCTTGCTAATGGCATTGCCCATTATTTTATGAAACATGGTATTAAGCGAAAAGTACGTTTTTTGAACCGTCTTGACCGTGATACAACAGGGCTGTATTGTAATTGCTAAAAGCGGTCTAGCCCAAAGCTTATATCAACAACAAATGGATGATAATACCTTTGAAAAGTGGTACATGGCTATTGTTGAAGGCCTTGTCGAATCAGATTCGGATTCGTTGGTGCTTCCTATGGATAGAAGTATTGATGGCATTCATTACGAAGTAAATTCTAAGGGGAAAGAAACACGGACTGATTTTACCGTTTTGCATCGTTATCCAATGGAGGCTGTGGATAACTTTGTGCATAACTCATATGATACTGTGGATAGAAGTATAAAAAGTGTGGATATAAATATGGGAAGTGTGGATAAACAGACTAGAACTGTGGATAATTCTGTGTATAACTTGGAAAATCGACCTTGTACAGAGGTGGCAGTTCGCTTATATACTGGTAAAACTCATCAAATTCGAGTAGCTTTTAGCCATATGGGACATCCTTTAGTGGGAGATACCTTATATGGTGCAAAACGTACAGGGAAACCATTTGCCTTACGGGCTATGAAAGTTATTTTTACACATATGCGTTCTGGTAGAACGTGTAACCGTTGAAGCCAACTAGAGATGTTGTGAAATTTGAGTAGTTTTATTGATTTCTTTTAAGCATAAGAATATAAAAGCATCTTCTAATTGAGAAATGAGAATGACTGATAAGTTCAGTAAAATCAATGGATTTCTAATTTTTGTTATCAAAAACATAGTGACAAATGATAATCCATAAGCTATAATACATATAAAAGGAAATATGTACAAGTAGTTAGTAATATACATAATGTGTAAGAGGTGTAGTATGATTTTACAAGAAAATAGTGCAGCACGTAATCGGGGGATTACGCTCGCTAGTATCAAAAGGGCATTATAGGTAACGTCGTGCTTGTCATTTTTTTAAAAATGATTGTAGGCCTTGGCATCGAATTCCATCGCCATCATCCTTGATGCGGTAAATAACTTAACTGATGTATTGTCTTCTGTATTGACCATTGTTGGTACAAAATTAGCTGCCAAAGGTGCTGATAAGGAGCATCCATTTGGTCACGGTCGTATAGAGTATATGACCACTATGGCGATTGCTTTCATCATCCTTGGTGCAGGTATTGGATCCCTCAAGGAATCGATAGAAAAAATTCTTCATCCTGAGGTATCCACCTTTGATATTCCAAGCTTGGCGATTATCGCCGTTGCTATCGTTGTGAAAGTAGTGATGGGCCGTTACATTAAGGCACAAGGTGAGAAATACAAATCTGATGCGCTTGTAGCATCTGGTATCGATGCGCTCTTTGATGCGGTGATTACCTTTGCCACATTAGTATCTGCTAGCCTTGTAGTATTCTTCTTTGACTGTGATATTCAAGGCTATGTAGGTGCGGCTAATTTCGCTTTTAATTTTTGAAAGGCTGCTTATGACATTTTTAAAAGGGAAATGTATAATCATTTGCTTGGCATTCGTGCAGATGATGACCTTAGTTCGTGACATCAAAAGAAACTATCGCGCAACATCCAAATGTAGGCGGTGTATATGACCTAGTGCTAAATAGCTATGGACCAGGTGAAGTGATTGGTTCTGTTCATATTTACAGTTGCCAGATACGATGACGAGTGGGCTGATAGTTCATCCGTTAACTAAAAGGCATCGCAGTTCATCTCTATAAAAAAATTTGGTATTACTATGACTGTTGGCGTATACGCTGAAAAATCAACCAAGTGTAGAAGTTCTTGAAATCAAAGACAAAGCGCTCGACCAAAGTTATCAGTTTATATACTAAATGTAGTCCAAATCCATGCCTTCTACGTACGAGAAGAAAAGAAGGTTATCTACTATGATATTATCTTTGACTTTGATGAAGAAGATCCACATGGTACATTAGAAAAAATTAAAGCAGAAACTGCAAAAACGTTATCCCTGAATATACACAATTTGCTATTGTAGATACAGACTTTAGTAACTAATAGAATAAAAAGGCTTTAACCGATAATCGACGAAATAAATTTCGCCAAGAAATGGTTAAAGCCTTTTCTTTTATTAGTTTAGAGATTTCGCTATACTATAGTTAAGAGCGAGGTGGTACTATGTTGCGATGGATAAAGAAACATTATATTGTAAGTTTTATTATTTTCCTTATTCTTGTTTTGTGTTCTTTACACCTTAGTGGTACGAGAAATGAGACACGTATTTTACCAAAACAAGGGATAATTTTAGAGAAAGATATTAAAGTTGATAGTAATCGTAATCCTAATCCTAATGCAACCGTGACAGTTATAAATGCAAGTAATTACTCTGAATCTTATGTAGTTGATGTATTGCCTATCATGAAAGCATATAACTGTTATATTTTTGACGCTCTTATCGTTAATAATGAATTATATCTTCTTGCACGTTCTAATGATACTATTTCTGATATGAAGTTATATCAACTTTTAATTTTTAAGATTAATGATACATCTTTAAGCTCTAATGTTATCGGGTATGAATTCGATAAATTCTCCGCTTCACTAGACTATATAGATGGTAAAATTATGGCTTCTAATGGGAACGCGAAATATATCTTAAGCCCCGATTTATCTGCTAGCAAAATAGTGAATACAGACTCGATTTCTGTTCAAAATAAGAATGTTAGTAAACATGGTATTCGAAAAGATAAAGTAATATCAGACTCTTTAATTCCTAGAGATTTATACATGAATGGTAAGGTAGGAGATACCTATTTGCTTACTGTTAGTCCTCTTAACTACGCGAAACCTAACATGAATTTACCATTTGAATTTCTAAAAGCTGAACAGTATTATGGTATACCTGTATATGAAAATATGATGGTATTCTGGAATACTAATACTGATGAGATGGAGTTTTATAACGATCTTAAATCTATTACATCTTTTAATATTAAATATATGGATATGGGTTATAATATCACAAGATTTGAACATTGGAATCAAATAATCAAGAATAATGGTCCTGAAAAATAAGATAGGCTTGATATTAAATAGCCTAATGCGTATAATGTATTGTATAAAATATAATTTGCATAGGGGATCCTATCTGAGGAGAGATATGATGAAGAAATTTGTTCTTACAACGTTAGCTGTAATGGCGGCCGTTGGTGTGTTGGCGATTCAGCCTGCAGATGCGAAAAAGGTACAACAAGATCCTAGTATGGCACTTATTAATATGCCTATGAATGATGAAATTCAGCAAGTCAATGGTGTATCTAAATCTGCAAATAAAGAAACACAACGTTTATCTAATAAGTTAGCAGATGCGACAAGAGTGATGGTTAAGAAAAATTGGAAAACAATCTATATTAAAGCTATACCTACAGGAGATAAATCAGCTGTACGATTCTATTACACAGATAAAAATGGTCAAGTATATAATGGACAAGTCATTAGAAATACAGGCCTATCCAAAGGTAAATATATGACTGGTTCGTTGCGACAAGTTGAAGCGCTACAAGAATTAGTAAATCATTTACAACAAAATGGTCAAGAGGTACCATCCTCCATTGATCTTATCATTACCCAAGGCGGATACCGTACTAAGACGATCTTTAATTATGGCGAAGATACAAGTAATCTACCTGCTTATCAACAACAGTATGAACAACAAAATTTCCCTACTATGAAGTAAGAGAAAGGCCCGTGCATAGCACGGGCTTTTTGTGTTAGATTATGTAATCGTCAGAATCTTCTTTTTTAGGTTTTTTGTAAATTTCTTTTACACCAGCCATCTCGATAAGTTCCTCACTGAGAGCATCTTCATCATCTGTATTGAGCATGGAGTAGAAGGCCCAGAGAATAACGAACCAAATTGGTGTAAACAAGAGGGCAATTCGAGTGTCTTCGTTTAAGGCGAGAATACCTAGAATGAAAACAAAGAATGCAAGGATGATATAATTCATCACTGGGAATAGAGGCATTTTGAATTTAGATTGTGCCGCTAATTCAGGATTTTTCTTGCGGTATTTGAGGTGACAAATAACCATCATCGCCCAAATGAAGATGAAGCAGAATGTAGAGATAGAAGTAATCATAACGAATACTGCTTCTGGCATTACATAGTTGAGTACAACTGTAATTAATAGTACAGCTGCAGAGAAAGATTGTTGCTTGGTATGGTACACTGCTGTGTGTTAAAGCGGCGCATAGAGCTTGGCGCATGACCGCGTTTAGCAAGGGCATAAATCATACGGCCTGTACTAAAGATACCAGAGTTTGTTGCAGATGCAGCAGATGTAAGAACTACAAAGTTTACGATACCTGCAGCAGCTGCAATACCAACTGCTGTAAATACAGCCACAAATGGGCTAGCAGATGGGTTAACGGCTGTCCAAGGATAAATGCTCATGATGATAGCCAAAGAGCCCACATAGAACAAAATAATGCGTAATGGAATGTTGTTAATCGCCATAGGGATAACCTTTTCAGGATCCTCTGTTTCACCAGCTGTTAAACCTACGAGCTCGATACCTGTGAAAGCGAAAACGACCATTTGGAATGATAAGATAAAGCCCATCGTTCCGTTCGGGAACCAGCCCCCATAATTCCACATATTACTAAAGGCGGCAACGCCTGCATCTGTAGTAAAACCTGTGACAATCATGATGATACCGATGATAATGAGGGAGATGATGGCAATTACCTTAATCAAGGCAAACCAGAACTCCATTTCACCGAAGTATTTTACGGCTGTTAAGTTCATTAATAGCAATGCTACTAAGACGACAAGGGCGGGTATCCATTGAGGCAACCACGGTGTCCAGAACTGCATATAGAGGCCTACGGCTGTTAAATCGGCCATGGCTAGTGAAAGCCAACAGAACCAGTATGTCCATCCTGTGATAAATGCTGCTCGATCACCTAAATACTCTTCTACGAAATCGATAAATGAGTGGTGGTTCAAGTTAGACAATAACAATTCGCCTAATGCTCTCATGATGAAAGAAGCAGATAATACCTGTAATAAGGTAGGCAAAAATAATGGATGGACCTGCCAAGTGAATGGCACGGCCGGAACCTAAGAACAAGCCTGTACCGATGGCACCGCCGATGGCGAGCAACTGTACGTGTCGGTTCTTAAGGCCCCGTTTTAACTGATGCGTATCAGACATAGTAAAGACCTCTTTTCTACAAACTATCTACAAATATAAAAAGCCATGGATGACCATAGCTTTTATAATCTATAGAATCTATAAAACTATTTTCTTATAATACAGTATCTATTGTAAAAAGTCAAATGTATTTTTGCAGTAGACATATATATAAAATAGTATTATTTTTTTAGATTAAACAAAGTATAAATTTCTAATTATCTTTTTTTATATTTTTCTTAAATGCTCGTAAAGCCTTATTCTATGTGCTTTCGAGTATTTTTACTGTAGGAAGATACTTCACGTTTCTTTGCATATTTCCTCATGTCTTAGCTGTCAGAAGTGGTAAATAAGTAGTAAATTCATTTGTACTACTAAGCAACAAGACGCTCCTGTTGCTTCTCTTTATTCAAGCGTTTCATTTCTGCCATTGCAGAATCGAATGTTGCATGTGCGTAATAGTTCAGCGTCATGGCTATATTAGCATGTCCCATAATGTACTGTAATGCCTTTGGATTCATTCCTGCATTTGCATAGTTGGTACAGAATGTATGTCGCAAACTATGTGGAGTGATGTGTGGCAATTTATCCTCGTTATACTTATTGTATTTCTTAACAAGACCTTTCATCATGCCGTTGTAATCACTTGCCACTTTTGGATAGTTCTTTCTATTAAGAAAGAGGAAATCACTATATCCATCAATCTCAACACGCTTATCATTCTTTCGATTCGCTAACACTCGCTTAAATGCTTGATAGGCTTCTTCAACCATAGGAACTTGACGTTCGCCACTTTTTGGTCTTTTGGTGTTTCAATGTAGTACCCAATTTCAGTATCTCTCAATAGCTGATGGTCTATATTGACAAGACGATTCTCAAAAATCTAAATCTGGAAGTGTCAAACCACCAAACTCTGAAATACGAAGACCTGTTTTTTTAAGAGTATCAGAATTTCATCATAATTTTTTTGCTGTAGGTTTTATCAGCTTTTGCAAAGGCTAACAGTTTTTTTCTTCCTGTTCTTCTGTTAGTACGGTCTTAGGGACAGTATCATCATCAAGAACTGCTTTCAGTTGAAAGTCAAATGGATTCTTCCGAACACAATCATCTTGTATAGCAATATAGAATGAAGCCTTTTAAAGAACGTTTGTAGTTATTGATGGTTTGATAAGCATAACCATTTTCACTCATTCTAATAGCCCATTCTTTAGCGTCTGATGGCTTAATACTGTCAATACTTCTTACACCTAACTTGTCTTTCTTCAAAAATATCCATAAGATATTTGCGTCCAGTTTCAGTGTTTTTTTCTAACCTTTGGTCTTTTGAGCGTTCTGTTTTTGCGTAAAGCTGGCAGAGTGTCATTTTTCTTTCCTACAACATCAATACCATCATGAATGTCTTTCTGTAACTCTGCGATTTTTCTCTAAGTGAGATACAATCACGCTTTCCTGCTGGTACTCGGTCTGTAGCCACAAGTTTCCACGAGTAAACAAATTGCGGTTCTCCAAATGAATCTATATATTTGTATAAGTATCTTCCGTCTTTTCGTTGGCTCTCTCCAGTCTTTAAGATTCGACCTTTATTGTCACGTCTTTTTTCTGACATGGCATTTGCTCCTTTCCTTTATGGAAAGAGCCTTGATACGACTTAATACTATTTTATCATATACAAGACCCTTTGGCGACGCTAGATTGCGTCCAATGTATCTATAATTTTTTTCAAATTGTTTTTCGTTTAATCTGAATACGATTGCCATTCATAATCAGCCAATTTGCATTTTTTTATTTTTCCTCTGCCAAGCGTCGTAGCTTGTTTTTCGCCAATACGAAAATATTTTTGACGCTTCTTCAATGGTTAGGGTATAACGTTCCCAAATAGGAATGTCAGTCTGCTTCATAAAATCCTCCTTTCCAAATCACTTATTTGGATTTCATAAAAGTTGTTTTACCAGCAATCGAACAGCTTTAGCAAAGCTCACGGGAGTTCCACCCCTGCATGGTTCTCATGTAGCCATACTCATTGCCTGCGACGGTTTTATCACGCTCGGACTATTGACTGTATGGGAGTATCATTATCACGATAAGAATGTCGTTGCAGGCAATCCTGCTAAAGATTGCTTCTCGGATCACTAACATGAATCGCTCGCTATCTTTATAAGATAGGTCATGGCGGTTAGTTCCGTTGGCTCTTTTCTTATCGAAACGTATTCGATTACTTTTATTCAGTTTTCAAAGAACAATGGCTCGTTAGCCTATCAAAACACATTGAAAGCTCAATATGCTTTGGTGGAATAACAAACCTCCCTGTTCGGGAAGCGTGGAATGGTTTAGCACGCTTCCACGAAAGGAGAGAGGATATTACTTAATTTCAAATGACAAAATCTTTGTAATCAGTCTGGTTTCCATTCTTCCACGTAAGACTTCATCAACGACCATACTTTGATTGCCATATTCATCTTTCATAAGTCGTAGGGAACGCTTCGTTATGTACCCTCTGTAATGATGTAGAATCTGGTTAATCGCTTCGGTATCGCCATCTGTTGCCTTTACAATGAGAGGAAAGGGAATCATAGGATATTGTGTTTTTCATTCTTCAAATTCCTCCATAAACTTTTTTTAATTAAGGCTAGTCCACTGGTTCTATGCCGATAGACAGTAGAACGGTTCAATTTCAACAGGTCTGCAATTTCTGAATCGCTCATGTCCATAAAGTAAAAACAGCAGTAGAATTTCACGTTTCTTGTCTGGCAACTCACGTAATGCTTCACTCAACAAATCATTTTCAACGCCTACTGATAACCCATTGAGTGTAAAAAAATCTGAAAGTCAGTTGAATAGTTATCTGTTGTCGCAAACTGGCTAACAAGATAATCGCCAACATCCGAAAAAGGACACCTCACGCTTTGCAATCCTTGAAAGATAAAGCATATAATTCTTTTCGCTCGTCTTCCATAGCACGTTTACAGATATAGTCAAACTGATTTTTCTATTGTGGTCTGAAAAAGAAGATGGTTTCATGTTTCTCACCCCCTTTCTGTCTAGGAAAGGAAGTGAGCCTTGTCTCGTTTATCTCCTTTCACTCTTAGTCCCAATGTGAAAGGGGGATTTGTTGCATTACTGATAAATAAACTTTGTAAAAAAAGTTCTGAATAGTTAAAAAGCATATAAACAGATTTATTTCTCTGTTTACATGCTTCTGTTATTCTATCTATATGATTTATAAAACCACATTGGTGGACGTACTTATCTATTGCAGATAGACGACTTTTTTTGACAAGAACCCAATGTAAGGAAATTTATTGTATATGATGTACTTCATGGCGACGTTGACCTCCAACAAAACCGCCATTTGGAAGTAATATACAATATTTTTAACAGCGTAAATAGCACTACCATATAACGGTTTTTATTGGCGTTTAGTAGTGCTTTTTTTATTAAATATAAACCTATAAAACCATATAACACGTTTTTTTCTATACCTGTTTTTAATTCAGTAGGAACAATAAAATGTATAGAGGTGGTCTACTATGCGTAAAAAAGAAGATAAATATGATTTTAGAGCCTTTGGTTTAGCCATTAAAGAAGCTCGATTGAAACGAGGTTTAACTCGTGAACAAGTGGGAGCATTGATTGAAATTGACCCACGGTACTTAACTAATATTGAAAATAAAAGGGCAACACCCCAGCATACAAGTTCTTTATGACCTTGTATCGTTACTTCATGTTTCCGTTGATGAATTTTTCTTACCTGCTAATAACTTGGTAAAAAGCACCCGACGATTACAGATAGAGAAATACATGGATAGCTTTACAGACAAAGAACTATCCTTAATGGAATCTTTTAGCCAGCGGTATCAACGAAGCAAGAAACATCGAAGACTAATTAAAAAGAATCCATACATATCGGAAAGAGCCGATAAAAATGAGATTGTATTAATCTCATTTTTATCGGCTCTGCGTCTTTTGCGTCTGGCTCTGTAATCACAGTTACTTTGAACTGCTTTATTTCAATTAAATTTTCTTGTCTGCATTTCGGACAATAGAGGGGGAATTTTTTTAATTCAGTATCTTCCCTTATCTTTAATCGTGTTTTATTTCCACATAC
>BNJS01003478.1_pt1 | contig 57031 bp, 60 predicted proteins | sample 8540461 | NCBI WGS metagenome assembly BNJS01 (sample SAMD00202454, study PRJDB9452) | human saliva metagenome | isolation source: human saliva | place: Japan
ACTCTATTTTTGGTCAGGAAATTGCACCAAACGTGCTTACCATCTACATTCAACCAAATGAAGGTTTCTCTCTCAGTGTCAACGGAAAAGAAGTTGGCGAGCAGTTCCAGATTGCTCCCATTTCCTTCGACTATGTAACAGAAGCTACTGCAACTGGTGCTTCTCCAGAGCCTTACGAAAAGTTGATCTATGATGTCTTGAACAATGACTCAACCAACTTCAGCCACTGGAATGAAGTTAGAGCCTCTTGGCAGTTAATTGACCGAATCGAACACCTGTGGGCTGAAAATCAAGTCCCTCTTCATGAATATAAATCTGGAACCATGGGACCTCAAGCTTCCTTTGACCTCTTGAAGGATTACAATGCGGAATGGGTCTGGCAACCAGCAATTGAAGAATAAATTGTCCGACTGACTAAAAGTGCAACAAAAAAACTCATCTCTTTCTTGAGATGAGTTTTTTGTTTATATCAAGCCTTCTAACAAGCCACGCATAAAGTTTTCAGAATTGAATTCACCGATGTCATCAATTTTTTCACCAAAACCGATTAATTTCACTGGAATATCCAATTCTTCTCGAATGGCAAGAACCACTCCTCCTCGAGCTGTTCCATCAATCTTAGTGAGGACGATACCAGTAATCGGCGTGATCTTAGAGAATTCCTTGGCTTGGACCAGGGCATTTTGTCCTGTAGACGCATCCAAGGCCAAGAAGGTTTCATGAGGGGCTGTAGGATCCACGCGCTTGATAATGCGACCGATTTTTTCTAATTCAGCCATCAGATTGTCTTTATTCTGAAGGCGACCAGCCGTATCAATCATCAAAACATCGACTTGTTCTGCCACTGCTCGTTCCATCCCATCAAAGACCACACTTGCAGGATCTGATTTTTCAGGACCTGTGACAACGGGCACATCCACACGACGTCCCCATTCAGCCAACTGAGCAACAGCTCCTGCCCGGAAGGTATCTGCTGCGACTAGCATCACTTTTTTCCCTTCCTTCTTGTACTTATGAGCTAGTTTTCCGATAGAAGTGGTTTTCCCAACGCCATTCACTCCGACAAAGAGCATGACGGTCAAACCGTCCTTAAAGTTGATTTGCTCATTGTATTGGCCATCTTTTTCGTAGAGATCCACCAATTTTTCAATGATCACGCGACGCAAGGCATCCGGCTTTTTGGCATTTTCCAAGCGTGCTTCATAGCGGAGCTCTTCTGTCAGATTCGAAGCGACTTGGACTCCGACGTCACTCATGATCAAGAGTTCTTCTAAGTCTTCAAAGAATTCTTCATCGACAGAACGGAAGTTAGCAAAGAATGCATTTAGGGCAGCACCAAAGCCAGTCCGAGTTTTCTTCAAGCTTCGATTGTATTTTTCTTGAACCGTTTCTGTTGGTTGAGCAATCTCTGGCTCACTTGTCGTTTCTTCTACTTCAGTCTCTTCTTCAACCACTTCTGAAATTTCAGGTTCGCTAGCAGCTTCCTCTACTGGGAATTCTGCTTCAAGCTCTTCTGTATCTTCTTCTGAACTTTCAGTAGTTGCTTCTTCAATTACTTTCTCAGGTTCTTTGGAAAAAATTGAAGTCTCATCTTCTGTTTCATTTTTTACAAGAACTTCTTCTTCAAGGACTTCTTGGACAAGATCTGATGAAGAATTCAGGTGCACTTCATCAAGACTCTCTTCTTGTAAAGTTTCTACTTCTATAGTCTGTTCTTCAGGAACAGGAGCAGGTTCGGTTACTTCCTCAGGAGAGGTAGCTTGCTCTAGTGGAGAAGAGCCCTCTTCCTCGATAGCTGTTTCCTGATTTACAGGCTCTTCTGTAGGAACTTCTTCTTCAATGGATGCTGTCGACTCTTGCGATGATCGCGCTGATTCGGCAGCCATTCGCTCTTTTAATTCTGCATAGTAGGCTTCCATTGCCGAGATCTTAGCTTCATCACTTTGTGAAGCCTTTTGTGATACAGGTGCAGCTGGGGAACTTACTTTCTCAGGGCTTTCCACAAGCTCTTCTGTAAGATCCTGAACTTGTGGTTTTGTTTCTTCTTTTCTTCCAAATAGTCGGTCAAATAATCCCATTATTGACCCTCCTTCAATACATATTCTTCAATCGCTCTTCCGACTGCATCTTCATCATTGGTGTAGTCCGAGACTAGAGTGGCAATCTCCTTCACCTCATCCACCGCATTGGCCATGGCGATTCCTAGTCCTGCCCATTTTAACATGCTGGCATCGTTGGCTTCATCTCCACACGCCATGACTTGGCTAGCATCAATTCCTAAATACTCCACCAAAGCTTCCAAGCCTCGATCCTTTTGAACGCCTTTGGGGCACCATTCCAAGAGCATGTCTCTGGATTTAAAAATCTCAAAACGCTCCCTTAATTCAGGAGAAATCTTTGGAATAGCGCCATCCAAATAGTCCTGTTGAAAGGCCGTTACACACTTATTGTAGGAAATCTGACTGGACAAATCTTCAATAGAAACGGGAATAAAGTTCAAGTAAGGATTATAGAGAGGGTAAAGAGATTCTTGATCAGATACAAGTGTATAAACAACCCCTTCGCTGATGGCATCTAGGGGCAAACCAAGGGCCTCTGTCTCCTCATAAATGCGGACGACATCATCACGAGAGAAAACTGTCTTCGCAATGATCTCCCCTGTATTCTTTTGTACCAAGCCTCCATTAAACGTAATGGTGTATTCATCTGACAAGCCGGCAGTCCCAATCTCTTGAAGCAGAAAATCCATAGCCTTGAGGGGACGACCCGTCGTCAAAACTACCTTGACCCCTTTTTCTTGAGCTGCACGAATGGCAGCTAAGTTCCGAGGGGAGATTTTCTTCTCTGAGTTTAAGAGAGTACCGTCCAAGTCTAGTGCGATAACCTTAATCTGACTCATAATTCTTCCTCCATGAAACGAAGGACAGATCCTGTCGAATGGTGAGCTAATACTTTTTCAGCCAATTCCAAAATCTCTGGACGGGCATTTCTGGCGCAATTGGATGGCCAACAACCTGCATCATATGAAGATCATTGAGGTTATCCCCAAAAGCTAGGACTTGATCTCGACAAATGCCTAGCTGATCCATTAGGGCCTGGATGGCGACTCCCTTGTCCACATAATCCAAGACAATATCAATGCACTCATAACCAGTGGTCATAGCCTTAACACCCTCAACATTTTGGGTAACCCAGGCTTCCCCTTCCGCTAATACTTCTTGGTCAAAATTGGTGGTCATCTTAAAGACAAGATCATCAATTTCTGAAAAATCAGACACCATTTGAATATTTTCATTGTAGTTTTGCGAAGCAGCTAGATAGTCTGGATCAACGGTCTTTAAAACATAGCTACCGCGTTTTCCCGTTAACAAGCACTTATTTTTATCGAAATAAGGACTTTCTTGTAACTTGGCAAACAGAGCTTGGTAAAATTCAGGACTCATGGTCGCTTCATAGACATCTTCACCATGAAACTCAACAACACTGCCGTTTTCAGCTATAAAAATAATTTGATCCTGAACCTCTTTAAAGATTGTCTTCAAAGAGAGGAGAGACCGACCACTTGCTGCGGCAAAGTAGATCCCTTTTTCTTGAAACTTCTTTAATACCTTTAGGAATAAAGCTTGATCAAATTGATGATTTTCATCCAAAAAGGTCCCATCCATGTCTGTTGCGACTAATTTAATTTCCATTATCCATTCCTTCTATATCTTTCAGCTTCACAGATACAATCTTAGAGACTCCAGATTCTTGCATGGTCACTCCATAGATGGAATCTGCTGCCGCCATGGTTCCCTTACGGTGGGTGACCACAATAAACTGACTTTCCTTATCAAAACGATTGAGGTAATCCCCAAAACGTTTAACATTAGCCTCGTCTAGAGCCGCTTCTACCTCATCCAAGATGACAAATGGAATAGTCTTGACACGAATGATTGAGAAGAGCAGCGCCAATGCTGACAAAGCTTTCTCCCCACCACTCATCAAATTCAAGGATTGAATTTTCTTACCAGGCGGTTGAACAGAAATCTCGACCCCAGCTGACAAGAGATCCCCATCCGTCAAGATGAGATCAGCGGATCCTCCCCCAAACATCTGTTTAAAGGTTACTCGGAAGGATTCACGAATCGCTTCAAACGTAGACTTAAAGCGTTCTTTCACCTCATCATTCATGTCATTAATGGTTTCAAGAAGAAGATTCTTCGCTGCCAAGACATCTTCTCGTTGACCGGAAAGGAAATCAAACCGAGTCTTGACCTCATCGTATTGTTCGATAGCATCAATATTGACAGGGCCTAAGGCTTTAATCGCTTTCTCTAAGTCTTTTAAGACTTGCTCAGACTGGGCTAGATTTTTCTAGTTCGTTGGCCTGATTAGATGCCTCTTCAAAACTCATCTTGAATTCGTCTGTCAGTGCCAACATGAGTTTATTCAATTTGTCTGCCAATCGATCGCGATTGGATTCTGCTTTTGGCCTGTAGGCGAATCCACTCCTCATTTTGACGACGGGCTTGCTCCATATGACCCGCTACATCTTCAGACTGGCCTTCCAAATCCTCTAATTCAAATTGCTTACGAATCACAGCTTGCTCCAGAGCAGTTTTCTCTTGAAGGGTTGCTTGCAATTGTTTTTTTCAAGGACAGAAACATCGATTTGCTCATGTCGATCTTCTCCCTGCTCAATCGCATATTGAGAGCTTGGATTTCCCGTTCAGTAGAAGCCAACTCTTGCTGCAAGCGTTCAGCATCTGTTTGGTCATAAGTCAATCGACTCTTCAACTCTGTTTTCTGTAATTGGAGCTTGGCAATGGCTGCTCGTAAATTTTCAATTTTCTCGACAACGACATCTTTATTGAGCTTGACTTCTTCAATCTCAGCAGTGACTTGCTCTTTTTCCGCCTCAATTTCTTTCAGTCGCGCTTGCAAGTGATCCCGTTTTTGGAGAAGCTCCTGGTCGCTACCTTCATCCAGCTCTGTACGGATAAGTTCTAACAGTTCTTGGGCATCCAAGAGTTGCTGGTGAGCTTGCTCAAAAGCCAATTGAAGGCGTTGCTCTTCTAGTCGCGCCCCTTCTCCTTGGCCTTTCAAAGATTCTAGTTTTTCTTGTGATTGGCTCACTTGGTCCTGTTGCTCTTGAACCTGCCCTTCTACTTCTCGCAAATTCTTCTGAAGAGAGGCCAATTCTTGGTGCAAGCGATCCAGTTCTGGCTTAATAAAAATCGAATTATTGCTTCGATTTGCACCCCCTGCATAGGAACCACCTGTGCGCAGTTCAGTTCCATCCAGCGTCACGATACGAACTTGGTAGGCAACCTTGCGAGCAGCCGCCTTGGCGTGCTCAATCGTATCAAAAATAGCTGTGACACCTAAAAGGTTTTGGAAAATCGACTCGAGGGAAGGATCATAGTCCACCAAACTGCTAGCCATCCCTAGGAATCCTGGACAGGCTTCAATCAGTTCTTGATTCTTTCCTGCAAGGTAGCGTGGTTTAATGGTTGTCAATGGAAGGAAGGTTGCCCGACCCGAGCGATTCTTCTTCAGATGTTCGATTGCCCGTGTTGCTGCTCCTTCGTCTTCTACGATAATATGCTGACTGCTAGCTCCTAGAGCAATCTCTAAGGCAGTCTGATACTCTGGTGAGAAGGAAAGTTTTTCACTGACAGCTCCCACGATTCCACCTAAGCGAGACGCTTCTTGCAAGACACTCTTTACGCCCGCATAAAAATTACTATGATTTTTTTGAATCGCCTCTAAACTGTTAATGCGAGCCTGTTTTTCCTTGCTTTGATCCAGTAAATCAAACATCTTGGCTTGCGCTTCTTGATAAGCTTGGTGAGCTTCCTCAAACCGTTTTGCCTCTGATTGATAGGTCTCAAGCAAGTGTTTCAGATGCTCTTGAGCTCCTTGATAAGCTTCTTGAGCAACCTGCTCTTTTTCCTGCAATTCTGTCACCATTTGGATTTGATTTTGGTAATCTTCCTTTTTACTTTGTGACAATTGAGCTGAGGCTTCCAATTGATTTCAATGGTTGTTAATTCGTTTGATCGCTCCGCTTCATCCTGCATCAAGGCCACGTATTTTTCACGTAAATAATCGATCACCTGATCTGGATCTTCTGAGAAGCTGGCCAACTCTTTCTCCAAACCTTCCAGAGCTACTTGGCTCTTTTGTAGTTCTTCTTGAAGACTCTTTGTATTAGCTTGTTTTTCTTCCAACTGGGTCCGAAGAACTTGTAGACGCTCTTCCAGACTATTGACCCGCTCTTGATTTTCCTGACGACTTCGAGCGACCTGTTGCGACTCCAAGCGTGCCAATTCGATTTGTTTCTCCAAATCACTTAAGAGACGAGTCAATTCCAAGAGGCTAGCTTGATCATCTGACAATTGGTGTTGAAGGGTCTGGCGACTCTGTTTCAATCGGAGACTTTCCGCCTCATACTCTTCTCTTTTCTGGTAATAAGCCTTTAATTGCTCTTGAATGGAGGCTTCTTCCTGGACAGCTTGATCATAGTCTTTTTTATTGACTTCAATTTGTGCAATCAAAACATCCAAATAAAGAACTTGGCGTTGTTGATCCAATTCTAAGAAACGTTTGGCCACAAGGGCTTGCTTCTCAAGAGGTTTGATTTGCCCCTCTAACTCAAAAATAATGTCTTCCAGACGGTCCAAATTATCCTGGGTCTGAACCAACTTAGATTCTGTTTCCTTGCGACGCGTTTTAAATTTAAGAACCCCAGCGGCTTCCTCAAAAATAGCCCGTCTCTCTTCTGGTTTGGAGTTGAAGATTTCTTCAACCTTCCCTTGGGAAATAATAGAGAAAGAATCTCTCCCCAGTCCAGTATCCATAAAGAGATCATGGACATCTCTCAAACGGACTTTCTTGCCATCAATCTTGTATTCACTATCACCCGAGCGATAAATATGACGCTCCACTCGGATTTCTTTAGCAGCTTGTTTGATAAAGCCATCCCGGTTATCCAGTACTACCGTTACGCAGGCGTAGTTTAAGGGTTTCCGAGTTTCAGTCCCTGCAAAAATCACATCCGGCATCTTGCCACCACGAAGGCTCTTGACACTCGATTCCCCTAAGGCCCAGCGCAGACTTTCCGTAATGTTCGATTTTCCAGATCCATTAGGGCCAACCACTGCGGTTACCCCTTGGTCAAAGATGACTCGGGTCTTATCTGCGAAAGACTTAAATCCTTGAATCTCAATTTCCTTTAAATACATGAGGGATCCACCTTATTCTCCACTGCTTTTTTTGCTGCTTCTTGCTCTGCAGCCTTTTTAGACCGGCCATGTCCTTGACCGATGATTTTCCCATTGACAGACACTTGCACTTCAAACTCCTTGGCATGAGCCGGTCCTGATTCACTCGTCACCTCATAGGTAATCAAGACATCCCCATGGATTTGAAGGATTTCTTGCAAGCGCGTCTTATAGTCAATCACTTGCTCAAATTGACCTGCCTCGACTTTAGGAATCATGACTTGCTGAATGAAGTTCCGCACCATCTCCACTCCCTTATCCAAGAGTAAAGCGCCTAAAAAAGCTTCAAACAAATCTCCTAAGATGGTATCTCGGTTACGTCCACCAGATTTTTCCTCTCCCTTGCCAAGTTTGATAAATTGATCGAAACCACAATCACGTGAAAAACCTGCCAGGCTTTCCTCACGAACAATCATGGAACGCATTTTTGACAAATCTCCCTCTGGTTTACTTGGGTAGAGGGCAAATAAATATTCGGAAATCACTAACTGGAGAACAGCGTCTCCTAAAAATTCCAAACGTTCATTATGTGAAATTTTTAAGAGGCGATGCTCATTCGCATATGAGGTATGTGTAAAAGCTGTTTCCAACAATTCTGTATCGTCAAAAGTCAGCCGAAATTTCTCAGCAAGAAGGTTATATAAGGCTTGCATCACGTTACTACTTTCTTTCTTCATTTATGCATCTGGATTGAATCCTGTGACCTATTCCGTCCAAAAGATACACCCTTCTATTATATCAAAAAAGAGTGCGTCTCGCACTCCTTTCCCTTGTTTTCACGATAGGATTTAGGACCTATTCTGTCCTTATATCATTCTTCCTTATCCGGAATCACTTTGAACAAATAATAACTGATAAAAATAGTTAATCCCAGTAGACCTAATTTCACAAACCAGAGTGGTGCCAGGTAAATGGAAATCCCCATCAAAAGATAAATTTGTAGAATAATTCTTTTTTTCCGCTTTTTAGAGATCGACTTGGTTTCCCGATAATCCGCTACATAAGTTTGGTACAACTTGGTCCCATGCAACCATTTTTCAAAGCGTTGAGAACTCTTGGCAAAACAAGCCATAGCTAATAAAAGAAACGGGGTCGTTGGTAAAATAGGTAATGGAATCCCAATAATCCCTAATCCTAAGGAAATAAACCCTACTGTTATATACACATATTTCAAACTAACTGCTCCTATCCTTCCACTCATTTTAAGCCTACACTACTGACCTAAAAGAGGCTGAGACAAAACTCCTAGCCTCTCAATTGTCTTTGGATTTCCGAGCAAGACGCAGTGGTTGAGTGGGCTCTACTACGCTGATTTCATCAGCTTTACAGCCCTACTCAACTGTGCGGAGGTGGGACGACGAAATCGAAGTCTAACGAATTACCGATTTCTGTCCCACTCTCTTTTTAATCATTTAGATATCTACTAATGGAGTCGCTGTATCTGGAGATGTATCCAAGACGTCAAAATCATGCCCCACTGCTAGATCTGCTCGAGCCAGTTGATTAACCATGGTCATATGGGCCAATTCCTTGATATTGTTTTCCTTGGATAAGTGGCCCAGATAAATCTTTTTGGTCTTATTGCCTAGGGTCCGAATCATGGCATCTGCACCATCTTCATTAGAGAGGTGACCCAAATCGGATAAGATCCGTTGCTTTAATCGCCAAGCATAAGAGCCTGCCCGTAGGATTTCTACATCGTGATTGGACTCGATCAAATAGCCATCTGCATTTTCAACAATCCCTGCCATTCGATCACTGACATAACCTGTATCCGTCAGCATGACAAAACTCTTCCCATCTTTCATGAACCGGTAGAACTGGGGAGCCGCAGCATCATGGCTAACACCAAAACTTTCCACATCCAAATCCCCGAAGGTTAAGGTCTTGCCCATTTCAAATAAATGTTTCTGGGAATCATCGACCTTCCCAAGGTACTTGCTTCCCTCCATGGCCTTCCAGGTAGCTTCATTGGCGTATAGGTCCATCCCGTATTTACGAGCTAGCACACCAACGCCATGAATGTGATCCGAATGTTCATGTGTGATCAAAATAGCATCAAGATCTTCGGGTTTGCGATCAATCTCTGCAAGCAAACCTGTAATTTTCTTCCCGGACAAGCCTGCATCTACTAGAATTTTCTTCTTAGGAGTCTCTAAGTAAAACGAATTACCACTCGATCCTGAAGCTAAAATACTATATTTAAACCCTTTTTCATCCATTAGTTTTCTTATTCATCCTCATTATCCCATCCATCATCCAGGATAGCATCTTTATCATATGGTAGGACAATCGTGAAAGTAGATCCTTTTCCATATTCACTCTTGGCCCAGATAAATCCTTTGTGTTGCTTGATAATTTCCTTGGCAATGGCCAGTCCTAAACCAGTCCCACCTTGGGCGCGACTGCGTGCCTTATCCACACGATAAAAGCGGTCAAAAATTCGTGGGAGGTCCTTTTTAGGAATCCCTAATCCCTCATCCGAAATCGAGATAATCAATTGGGCATCTGTCGTTTTCATTCCCACACGAATTTCCCCACCATCTGGGGAATATTTGATAGCGTTATTTAAGATATTGTCTAAGACCTGTGTCATCTTGTCTGTATCAATTTCAACCCAGACAGGCGAAATTGGATAATCACGAACAATATCATATTTCTTCTCGCCAGCCTGGTTCTTCATCTTATCAAAGCGGTTCAAAATGAAGGTGATAAAGGCTGTAAAGTTGGTCAATTCAACATCCAATTGACTGGTTTCATTATCGATCCGTGAAAGACTTAATAGATCCGTCACCATCCGCATCATCCGGTTGGTCTCTGTCAAAGACACTTTGACAAATTCCGGTGCAACTGGCTCCGAAATGGCTCCGTCATCCAAGGCTTCCAGGTAAGATTTAACACTGGTCAGTGGTGTTCGGAGTTCATGACTAACGTTGGATACGAATAAACGACGTTCCCGCTCTTCCTTGTCCTGTTCGGTTGTGTCATGCAAGACGGCAACCAGACCAGAAATAAAACCAGACTCTCTCCGGATCAAAGCGAAGCGAACCCGTAAAGAGATGTACTCCCCATTTTCATCCTGCGAATCGATAGTCAATTCTGGAACATTGGTAATCAAGTCACGCAGTTCATACTCTTCACTAATGCCAAGCAGATCTAGAATACTGATGTTCATGACCTCTTCGACCACAACATTGAGTTGTTTTGCCGCCATTTCATTGACCAAGATAATCTGCCCCCGACGATTGGTCGCTAAGACCCCATCTGTCATATAGGAAAGAATACTGGTCAAGCGCTTGGTTTCTTGTTCCAGATTTTCATGCGTCAAACGAATCACTTCAGATAAATCATTGATACTGTTGGAAATCTCTGTTAGTTCTGGACCCCCTTGTAAATCAATGATATCGGAATATTCTCCAGCAATCAAACTCTTAATTTTATCATTCAATAAGCGTAGCTTCATGTTGTCTCGCCGATTTTCCAGGATCAACAAGGCGACAACAATAATAAATCCAAGAGTAATTAGGACAAAGATAAAATTATAAGAGGTTATGACTTCTTTGATGTAATTAATCATTGTTTCTCATATAGTAACCGACACCACGGCGCGTTAAAATATACTCCGGACGACCTGGAATATCTTCGATTTTTTCACGCAAACGTCGAATCGTTACGTCCACTGTCCGAACATCACCAAAATAATCGTAGCCCCAGACTGTTTCCAGTAAATGCTCACGAGTCATGACTTGGCCTACATGGGTCGCCAAGTGATAGAGCAACTCAAATTCGCGATGGGTCAACTCAAGCTCTTTGCCTTTTTTCTGAGCAAGGAAGGCATCCGGAATGATTTTCAAATCCCCAATCACAATCTCTGAATCTGATGTAGACTCTGTTTGTGATTCTACCGTTAATTCTGTCCGACGCAACAGGGCTTTGACACGCGCTTGCAGCTCACGATTTGAGAATGGCTTGGTCACATAGTCATCCGCCCCAATTTCAAGACCGATGACCTTATCAAATTCTGTATCTTTTGCAGATAAGACAATAATCGGTACATTACTGGTCTTTCGAATGGTACGCGCTACTTCCAAACCATCAATTTCAGGAAGCATGAGGTCCAAGATCAAAATATCTGGGCTCTCAGCTTCGAAAACAGCCAGTGCTTCTTTCCCATCGAAGGCAGTCAAGACTTCATAGCCTTCTTTTGCCATATTGAATTTTATAATATCCGAAATCGGCTTTTCATCATCTACAACAAGAATTTTCTTCATACATGTACCTACTTCTATTTTTTTCTTTGCTTCTTCAAATCTCTGTCCTTTCATTATAGCAAATTTCTTTGAAAAATGGGAGTTATACTTTGATTTGTAAAGAAAGAGAAAGAAAAAGGTTGTGCAATAAAAAAATGATAATCACAACATAGAAGTCACTAAAATAGTGCTTGAATAATTATTTTCAATCCACAAAAAAGCTAGGTTTGAAGCCTGACTTTTCTATCTGTTATTTTCTCAACACGGGATTTGTTGGCGATGTCAGCTAGGATTGCTACAACACACTCATCATGTTTAAACATTAATACGGTATCTTCTTTCAGAGGAGACACCGTTCTTCCTTCTTTGAATAAGGAATCTAAAATTTCTGACTTTCTCTATCTGTTCAACTGATAGATTTCTTCAGAAAAAGGCTGTAAAATTTTTGATATAATGTTAAGGATGGATTGATGGATATTTAAAAGATAATGTTCAAAAGAATTACAAATGAGAATTAAAAATATGTCAAATTGGACAGAAGTTTCTCTACCATCATCCATTCAGAAACAAGATTATATGAAATAAAAGGAGTAACCAATGACCAGGAACTATTCAACACGTGAATTCCGCGAGAAACTATATGATGACCTTCATGTTCGATTAAGAGATACAGTGATTTTGATGTGTTCGATTTTTATTGCCTCTATAGGTCTAAATATGAATTCAACAGCTGTCATTATTGGAGCCATGCTGATTTCCCCTCTTATGACACCGATTATTGGACTGGGGTTTGGTTTAGCTATTTTTGATACGCGTTTAATCAAGCAATCTCTAGGGGTTTTATTTACTCAAGTATTGGTCAGTTTGCTTGTCTCGACTCTATATTTCTGGATTTCTCCCTTATCTTATGCAAGTAGCGAATTGATTGCACGAACCTCTCCAACCATTTGGGATGTTCTCATTGCTATTGCTGGTGGGATAGCAGGCTTTATTGGTTCAAGGAAAAAAGAAGCAAACAATATCGTGCCAGGAGTAGCCATTGCAACTGCTCTAATGCCACCTATCTGTACTGCAGGTTATGGTTTAGCTAATGGAAATGTACGGTTCTTATTTGGAGCTCTCTATCTTTTCTTGATCAACTGTGTCTTTATCATGCTAATCAACATTGTTGGAACAAGAATATTGATGAGAAAATCTCCCTTAAGTTCATTTAATGAGCTAAACATTAAAATGAAAATTGGGTTGATATCCTTGATTGTATTATTGGTCCTTCCAGCCAGCTATTCAGCAGTCACTCTGACGATGGATCAAGCGCGAAAAGAAGGGATCAAACAGTTTGTAGGAAAAGAGTTCGCTAATCATACGGTCATTAATCAAGTCTACAAGTCGAGGAATAATGAATTGGTCTTGACGGTTGTTGGAGATCCGATTTCAGAAGAAGAATTAGAAACCATTCGCCAAAAACAAGCCTCTTACGGTATTCAATCTGTTCAATTGAAAGTCAATCAAGTCCATAATTCGACAAAATTAGATAGTGAGACGACCAAGGAATTTTACGAAAACATTGACAAGTATATCGATCAAAAACTCTCTGAAAAAGATTCACAAAACGATCTCGTAAAAGAAAATGAGGCAAACAAGGATTGAGGATAGTCAATTTATCTAACTCATGGAAGCAAATCTTGGGGGGATATCCTATATCCAAAAGTTAATGGATAGAAAGGATTGTTGATGAGGATACTATTTGTGGTGGTTTGACCAATCACTACTAGCTCAGGTTAAACAAAATATAAAAAGGCGGTGGGACAGAAATCGATAGACAAAGTCTCGATTTCGTAGTCCCAGCCCAGCGAGGATGATTAGGAGCTTTTTGGAGTCTAAAAGACGAACAAAAAGTTCAATCAGCTACCGCGTCAAAGTTTGATTGCTAATAAAAAGTGAGGTCGGGATCTTTTGTCCCAACCTCTTTTTTAGGTAGCTGGAATTTTTATCCCAGGTTTTATCGTTTTATTTCTCAATACGAGATTTGTTGGCGATATCAGCAAGGATTGCTGCTACAAACTCATCTACTGACACAGTGTTTGTTTCTTTTTGTCCATAGCGACGAACGTTGACAGTTCCGTCTTCCATTTCCTTGTCACCAACGATTAATTGGTAAGGAATCTTGCTAGTTTGTGATGCACGGATCTTGAATTGCATTTTCTCATTGCGTTCATCCACATCAGCACGGACACCACGGTCACGAAGCTTCTTCGCTACTTCCCAAGCGTAGTCCACGTGTTTTTCGTTAGAAACTGGGATAAGAGTCACTTGGTGTGGTGCAAGCCATGTTGGGAAGGCACCCTTGTAGTTCTCAATCAAAATCGCTGTGAAGCGTTCCATGGTTGAAATAACTCCACGGTGAATCATAACTGGGCGATGTTCTTCACCATCAGCTCCAATGTATTTAAGGTCAAAGCGTTCTGGAAGCAAGAAGTCAAGCTGGATCGTAGAAAGGGTTTCTTCTTTTCCAAGGGCAGTCTTCACCTGGATATCCAATTTTGGTCCGTAGAAGGCTGCTTCCCCTTCAGCTTCAAAGTAGTCAACGCCCATCTCATCAAGAGCAGCACGAAGCATGGTTTGGGCATTTTCCCACATTTCATCGTTATCAAAGTACTTGTGAGTATCTTGAGGGTCACGAAGAGAGAGGCGGAAACGGTACTCGTTTAGGTTGAAGTCTCCGTAAACATCGATAATCAACTGAAGGGCACGTTGGAATTCTTCTTGGATTTGTTCAGGAGTTACAAAGAGGTGACCGTCGTTGAGAGACATTTCACGCACCCGTTGAAGACCTGTCAGGGCACCAGATTTCTCATAGCGATGCATCATTCCGATTTCAGCGATACGGATTGGCAATTCACGGTATGAGTGAACATGGTGTTTAAAGACTTGGATGTGGTGTGGGCAGTTCATTGGGCGAAGGACGAATTCTTCCCCATCTCCCATATCCATAGTTGGGAACATGTCTTCTTGGTAGTGATCCCAGTGACCAGAAGTCTTGTAAAGCTCTACAGAAGCAAGTGGTGGAGTGTAAACGTGTTGGTAGCCAGAAGCTAACTCCTTGTCGACAATATAGCGTTCCAATTCACGACGGATTGTCGCACCATTTGGCAACCAGAATGGTAGACCTTGACCAACTTCTTGAGAAATCATGAACAAATCAAGCTCTTTACCAAGTTTACGGTGGTCACGTTCCTTAGCTTCTTCACGCATTTGAAGGTAGTTTTTCAAGTCTTTCTTGTCAAACCAAGCTGTACCATAAATCCGTTGCATCATAGCATTGTCGCTATTTCCACGCCAGTAAGCACCAGCTACATTGAGAAGGTGGAAGATTTGGATACGGCCTGTTGATGGGACGTGTGGCCCACGGCAAAGGTCTACATATTCACCTTGACGGTAGATGGTCAAACCACCTTCGTCTTCAGAGTGTTCTTCAATCAATTCCAACTTGTATGGATCGTTTTTGAAAATTTCACGCGCTTCATCCTTAGTCACTTCCTCACGGATTGATGGGAAGTTTTCTTTAACGATCTTTTGCATTTCTTCTTCGATACGAGGCAGGTCTTCGTTAGAGATTTGACCAGCTTGGTTGTCTGTATCGTAGTAGAAACCATCTTCAATTGCTGGACCAACACCCAAGTGGATGTCTGGGAAGAGACGACGAGCTGCTTGGGCAAACAAGTGAGCTGCTGAGTGACGCAAGATTGGAAGAGCGTCTTCGTGATCAGGTGTCACGATTTCGATGCTTCCATCTTCAGTGATAGCACGAGTAGTGTCAATTAATTTGCCGTTAAATTTACCAGCAAGAGCTTTTTTAGCTAGGGAATTGCTGATGGATTGAGCAATGTCAAAAGTTGTAACGCCAGATTCGAATTCACGAACAGCGCCATCTGGGAAAGTAATTTTAATCATGGTTTTCTCCTTTTTTGTGTTTCATAGTTTCTATGCATTGACTTTTTATTAGCTGACTACTTCCTAGTCTGAATGTTCAACTGCTTTTCTTTATCAGAGAGGAAGTTTTCCATTTCCGTCAGGATGTCTATATCCAAACGTTGAGAAAGTTCTACTAGCCACCAGATATTTTCTGAAAGTTTATGTTCCAGTGTGTAAGGTGTTTCATCATAGTAGCGTCCTTGCTTGGTCATCACTAATCGTTGGAAATTCCCAATATCATTCGATAAAGCCAAGAGGTCTTCTTCTACCGTCCACTTGGAATCATGATGCTTAACTTCCAGATCGTGATAAGCTTGTCGGATCGCCCAACTGCGCTCCACTAATTCTTGCAACTCCATAGTAAGTCTCCTCATAAAAAAATTGCGACATCCTAAAAAGGACGTCGCAACGTGGTTCCACCTTCATTTATGTTCCTCAAAAAAGAGGAACACCTCTGATTGGCTCTAACGTGGCCACCGTTTTATGTTTGCATAAAAAGTTCACCGAGTAGTCCCAAACCTATCCTCTACGCGATTTCCAGCCCCACGCGTTCTCTATAAGATTTCCTAGATTTGATATGTCTCTGACTAGTATTATAGCACGATTGAAATATTTTGCAAGAGGAAAAAGCTTCCTATCCCCTATGCCAGGAGCATTTCTTTAGGACCCCTAGCTTTTGAGATGAACTCTAATCCAATAGCTTGGTAATGTTGCGTATCTTTTTCACCTGTTTAAAGGAGCCCTTCATGATTCTCACAGACCCATTCACAGGCATAGCGATAACCTTTTGCGGAATTTTCACAATAGACTTGGTCACCCGTTTGGTACGGCTTTCCTCAGGATGACGTTCATTGTAAAAATCTTTCGATATAATAGCGTCTAGATAGAACTCATAGACCCTGCGACCAAAATTTGTCGAAGAAATTTCATAAAGCTTCTCCTCCCACTTAGCCTCATCCTTCTCTGGTGTGGCTAAGGTCGCTTCTAAAATAGCTGCTGCCAAATCTTCTTCCTGGTCATACAAGATTCCGAACATCCGATCATTGATCACATTATCTAAGTAAGGATTACTCTGAGCAATTAGGGGTGTCCCACTAGCGATACTCTCTAAATAGGTCAAGCCTTGCGTCTCACTAGTCGAAGCTGAAATGAAGAAATCTGCTGCTTTATAGTACAGAGCTGTTTCGTTTGGTGGAATCATCCCTGTGAAGACGACCGTATCTGATACACCAAGCTTGGCCGCTTGTTTTTTTAAATCATCCAGATAAGGCCCATCTCCAGCCACAATCAATTTAATATGCGTATTTTCTTCTAGCACTTTAGGCAAAGCCGCAATAACGGCTTGGATATTTTTCTCGTAAGAAACCCGTGACAAGCTCAAGAGCATAATTTCACCCTTTTGAATCCCTAATTTTTCACGAAGGGCTTGCGTCTCCACTTGTGTGATTTCAGGTCGTTCAAACTTCGCCAGCTCGATTCCTGTTGGAATAATCCGCTTTTCAGCCTTGACCTTGTATTTCAGCAAGAGATCATAGACAATCTCACTCGGACAGATGACCCCATCCAAGTCATTCATATAACCACGAACAATGTATTTGACCATACTTGGTCGGATAACCATCCCCTTGGCAATATAACGCACATAATCTTCATACTGGGTATGATAGGTATGAATTACTGGAATCCCGAAGCTCCTTAGCAATCCAAACCCCGAGTAGTCCTAAAGAAAACTCCGTCTGTGTATGGATCATATCCAGTTTGTATTGTTTGGCAATGGCCAAAGCCTTGGTAAAGCCGCGATAAGCAATCCGCCGATCCTTAAAAGCAAAGAAAGGGATACTTGGAATGCGGATAATTTGCCAGTCTTCATAGCGGTTGACATCCTTATCCGTCGTCGTAAAGATAAAAACAGTATGTCCCAACTTCTCCAATTCTGTTTTCAGGGTTCGAATACTGGTCGCAACCCCCGATACCTGTGGAAAATAAGTATCTGTAAATAATCCAATACGCATATTACATCTCCAATACTTGCTGATAGGCTTTCACTAGTTGATCCGCTACCAAATCAATTGAGCGACTTTGAGCTACTCGATCCCCTGCATCGCGCTTGTCCACTTGACCAGACAAGACTTTTTCAAGAGAGTCCACAAACTCATCCACTGAATGACACAATTCTGCTGACTCTTGGTCCACCCAACCATGATAAACTGGAATATCCCGGAGAACGACATGCTGGTGACCCGCTAAGGCCTCTAGGACAACAATTCCTTCCGTTTCCTCGTAAGACGGGAAGAAGAAGGCATCCGCACCTGTCATGGCCCCTTGGAATACAGCTCCCTTAAAATAGCCAGGGAATTCAACATTGCTCGGATGATCTTTCTCGACCAGACGACGAATAGCCCGAGGAATCAACCATTTATTAATCGATCCCAACCAAATAAAGCGGACATCTGGCATCCGACGAGCCACTTCTACAAAGTCTTCAATCCCTTTCGTCTAAAGTATAGACCCGCACATAAAACGACCTTCTCTCCTTCTTGGATATTAAAGTGCTTCCGAAAAACCTCTTCTTTTTTGGGATCTTTTTTATATTTAGACAAATCAATCCCATTGGAAACAGCGACAATTGGAGTCTTGACCCCGTAAGACTGAATCAGCTGTTTCGAATACTCTGAAGGGGTTATAATAAAATCGGCTTTTTTATACATATGAGCCAAGTATTTGCCAAATAAGGGAGCAAATAAATTGGACCCGATAAATGAATTTTGGAAATCTTCCCGTGTGGAATGTCCATGCATAATGACCTTTTTCCCCCGACGTTTGGCAGCATGCAATAGCAACAAACTCCGAGGACCATAGGTATTAATATGAACGACATCGTAGTCCCCTAAAATATCTGTGGTGTAGGGGATTCCAGCCAAATCCAAGGCATGCATCTGGTGTTGGAGGGCACGACCGATCCCCGATTTTTGTAAAACGGATTTTCCTTCTAAATACAGTAATACTTTCATACCCTCTATTATACCTAATTTAGCAGGCCCCTTCAAGTTTTACCGGAGATTCATACTGAGACAAGAAAAAAGGAAGCCTTGGCTTCCTTTTGTTTTTACTTCTTCGTAGTCCCACGATGATTGATGGTATGGGCAAGAAGAACTTCTCTTTCTTCCAATTCTTCCTTATGCATAATTTTTGTCAGCATCCGCATACTGATAGCCCCCAAATCATAAAGTGGTTGGCCTACAGTTGAAAGATTTGGACGAGTGTAGCGTGTAATTTGTGAATCATCACTGGTAATCAACTCAAAATCTTCCGGTACGTTCACACCTTGATCAGCTAGACCATTAAGCAAACCTGCTGCCAATTCATCCCCAGTTACAAAGGCTGCTGTCGCTTTAGATGCAATGATGCGTTCAGCCAAGTTATAGCCTTCTTCATAGCGGTACTTAGACTCAAAAACCAAGCCTTCACTGTAAGACAATTTTTTTGCTTTCAAAGCATCTTTGTAGCCAGCCAAGCGAATCTTACCGTTGATATCATCTACTAATGGTCCACTTACAAAAGCAATCTTTTTATTTCGTTTAGCCAATAGTGTAACCGCGTCTACTGTCGCTTGCTTGTAATCAATATTGACACTTGGCAATTGATGTTCGACATCAACTGTCCCAGCAAGGACCACCGGTGTCCGAGAACGAGAGAATTCTGAACGAATCTTTTCTGTCAAGTGATAACCCATGAAGATAATCCCATCGACCTGTTTTGAGAAAAGAGTATTGACAACAGAAACTTCTTTATCATCGTCTTCATCGCTGTTGGCAAGGACGATGTTGTACTTATACATTTCAGCAATGTCATCGATCCCCTTTGCCAGAGTAGAGAAATAACTATTGGTAATATTTGGAATCACAACACCTACGGTTGTGGTTTTCTTACTCGCAAGTCCACGAGCTACTGCATTCGGACGATAGTCCAAACGTTCAATGACTTCCAATACTTTTTTACGAGTATTTTCCTTAACGTTCTTATTTCCGTTCACGACACGGCTAACAGTCGCCATTGAGACACCCGCCTCTCGGGCAACGTCGTAAATGGTTACAGTATCGTCTGTATTCATAATACTTCCTTTCTTTATTGAAAATTTCGTTTTCAGTCTTCTATAACAACTATTCTATCACTTATTGTAAACACTTTCAAGCATTTTAACATCTTTTTGCAAACTCTTGATTTTTTAGGGAAAATCTGACAAAATATTATCAATAGAAAGAAGGTAGCTTATGTCTAAATTAGATCAAATTGTAGCATTTCTTGAAACTGAAAAAACAGAGGTTGCTGTTGTATCCGATCCTGTCACTATCAATTACCTAACTGGATTTTACAGTGATCCCCATGAACGTCAGCTCTTCTTGTTCGTCTATCCAGACCACGAACCGCTTCTTTTTGTCCCTGCTCTTGAGGTAGAACGGGCGACTGCAGTTGTGGATTTCCAAGTGGTAGGGTATGTGGATTCTGAAAACCCTTGGGAAAAAATCAAAGGGGCTAGCGCTAATCCAGAAGCCAAAAAGGTCGCTTTGGAATTTGATAATTTGATTTTGACCAAGTACCATGGGCTTCGTTCAGTCTTTGAACAAGCAACATTTACCAATCTCAGCCCTCGAATTAACCGCATGCGCTTGATCAAATCTGCTGATGAGATCCAAAAAATGTTGGTTGCAGGTCAATATGCGGATAAGGCTGTCAATATGGGATTTGACGCCATCTCTCTGGATAAAACCGAGACTGATATCGTCGCAGAAATTGACTTTGGCATCAAACGCTTGGGCTATGAAATGAGCTTTGAAACTATGGTCTTGACTGGTAACAATGCAGCCAACCCTCACGGCATTCCTGGAAGCAACAAAATTGAAAAAGATGCTCTTCTTCTCTTCGACTTGGGCTGTATGGTGAATGGCTATGCTTCAGATATGACGCGAACAGTCGCTGTTGGAAAACCAGATGATTTCAAAAAAGAAATCTACCACTTGACTTTAGAAGCTCAACAGGCTGCCCTAGATATGATCAAACCAGGTGTAACAGCACATGACGTAGACCGTGCTGCCCGGAGCGTTATTGAAAAAGCAGGATACGGCGAATACTTCAACCACCGCCTCGGACACGGTATCGGAATGGATGTGCATGAATTCCCTTCTATCATGGAAGGAAATGACATGGTCATCGAAGAAGGCATGTGCTTCTCAGTCGAACCAGGCATCTACATTCCTGGAAAAGTCGGGGTTCGAATTGAAGACTGTGGCTATGTGACAAAAGATGGCTTTGGCCTCTTTACCGAAACCAGCAAAGACTTGCTCTATTTTGATTAAGATAGGAAATAAGGAAATTATTTAATTATTGTTTGGCTTGGTAAAGGCTTGCTCGTTCCCCATGCTCTTATGATTGGAGGAGCTTTGGCGAATATGATTTATTCCTTCCTGCATCTTAATGTAAATAAGAGTACAGATAGTATCATCTTAGGATGTATGTTGGGGATTCTTGCTGCAGCAGTCAATTATTTGCTAACAAAAAAATTTGTTTCCGATCAGGTTCGGTATATGATTGATGAGGAAACAGGGCAACGCATTGCTTTGCGCGATCGTTCTTCCTTTATGTTCATTCCTAATCGTTACTGGACATGGATTTATGCAATTGGATTTATTCTAGTTAGTGTCTTATTTATTAAAAAATAAAAATTAGATAAACTTTAAATCATTTCATTCAACAAAAAAGGCCTTTCAGTATATACTGAAAGGCCTTTTTACATCACGTTTCTTACAAACTCAAATCAAGAAACGGTTGCTAGCTCCATTTGTTTCTTGGTTTGCTCCACCACTTCTTTGAGGCTGGTCTGAGACATTTCCTTTTCCATAGCTAACTGAATCTCTTCCAGCCTCCCATCTAGGACGCCATGGATGCTATTTCCAATCGGACAAGCTGGATTTGGATGCTCGTGGAAGCCAAATAATTGACCAGTCCTCCCAAGGCATTCAACCGCCTGGTAGATATCTAACAAACTTATGTCTTCCAATTCTTTGGCCATCTCGGCCCCACCTGTTCCACGCGCCACATGGATCATGCCTGCCTTTTTTAATTGAGACAAGGTTTTCCGAATAATGACCGGGTTCACCCCAACACTGCCAGCAATCATATCACTGGTCACCTTGGTGCAATCTCCTTTTAAAGCAATCATGACTAATACATGGGTTCCAATGGTAAAACGACTTGAAATTTGCATGGATACTCCTCTCTTCCATCTAGATAGGGATGTCTTAAACTGGATCTAAAACCATCAGTAACTAGATACATTTACTCTTCAGACGTTAAAGTTCTTTCTTTTAGTCTATTATACCCTTATTTGTTGTAATGTCAACTGTTACACTAATTGAAAAAGTCTCTCAACCATGCGTCTACTTCTACATTGTGTCCCTCTCGCTGGGCTATTTCATGTAGAAGCTCATGATTATGAGTATGGTGGACCCCATTGACTAAACTTTCATAGTAAACTTGGAAGTAAGGGAGTTTCAGATCCTTAGCGAGTTGGAGTTCTTTCTCAATGTCATAGGACACCCGCCGAAAGTCAACATCTTTCAAACCCGATTCATCAAACTCTAGAATAGCATACATGGCCCGTAGATCCTTTCGAAGATTGGCTTGCAAAAAGAAGGGTTGGCCGATAGACCCCGGATTCAAGATGAGCTCTCCACCACTTCCATATCGGAAAAATTGTTGGTGGATATGACCATAGACTGCTATATCACAAGGGGGATTGGTTACGAGGCGATCAAAATCTTTCTGGTCTCCTATATGAATTAATTCGCGTCCCCAGTTTTTGTCTGGCAGATGATGGGTGATGCCCAATCTTAAGCCCGAGACTTTCCGATGCACTTGCATGGGCAGACTTTGCATGGCCTCTATTTCTTCTGGACGAATTTCTTCTAAGATATACTGACAATGGCGCATCAAATAGCGGTGACTAGCCCTTGATGGATCCAGCATCCCCTTCATCGCTCGCCACAAGCTATCTTCCCAATTTCCTAAAATCTGTACGGTGATGGGCAATTCTTCAAGTAGGTTCAAAAGATGTCGTCTACCAGTCCCCGGCATAAGGACATCCCCTAATAACCAGTATTCTTCTACACCTGCCCGCTTGGCATCTTCAAGCACAGCCTCTAAAGCAGTTGTATTCCCATGTATATCCGAAAGCAAAGCAATTTTTGTCATGTCTCTTCTCCTTCTTTCATTATACCAAAGCTCTAAAAAACTTCCACCCTAGGGTAGAAGTTTCTTTTTTATTCAACAGATTTCAAAGCCTCCAGCATGTCTACCTTGCGAAGATGATGATTAACCAAGATTCCTAAGCTAGCTAGGATCAGAATGACGCCAGCGATAGGATAAAGATAGACACCAAGGGCCACCCGCGGATAAAAGAGAATGGCATCTGGGGCAATCATGGCGATCAAAAAGCGATGGAGATAAAAACCTCCTAGTAAACCCAATCCTATCCCTACAAGAGACAAGAGGATGGTTTCTCGATAAATATAAAGGGTAACTTCTTGATGATGAAAACCTAATACCTTAATGGTGGATAACTCACGGATTCGTTCTGCCACATTGATATTGGTCAAATTATACAAAATAACCATCGCTAGCAAAATAGATACCAGAACTAAAATCATCATGGTCTTATTCAATGATTGGGCTACAGAACTGAAGAGAGAAATCAAGGAAGTATTTTGCGTAACAGCAAGCACCGCCCCTTCTTCCATCATGTCCCGACTGACCTTCTGGACGAACTGCTGATAAGAAGACTGTAATCGGACCAAATAGGCATTCATCTTAGCACTTTTTCCATAGGTTTTCTGATAGGTCGCTTGATTCATATAGACAAAATGGCCTACATAATTTTCGGTAATCGCAGCCACCCTAATCGTATGGCCATCTATCCGCAATTCATCCCCAACGCCCACCTTGGCCAGCTGCGCTAATTTACTGGTAATCACCGCCCCATTGGATAGGTCGAGTCTTCCCTCTTCTGAGCGGAGATTGATAAAGGGTTCCAAGCTGTCTTTAGAGGACACCATTAAGGTCATGCTTTGTTTCCACGTCCGGAAGGATAAGAAGCCTCCACTTGTTTGGTAAAGATGGCTTCTGTCTCTTTAATATCTGCTTGCTTCAAGCGCTTCTTCAAGGATTCTTCCTCTTCGTCTGTCAGACTGGATTTTGTTGAGAGAATCATATCATACTTGAGGATTTCCCCAAACTGGCGTTGGGGCACACCACCGACTGAGGATTGAATACCCAGACCCGCAAAGAGAAGAGCAACCGAACCAGCAACACCAAAAATGGTCATCACCATCCGCTGTTTGTAGCGAAAAATATTTCTAGCGGTCACCTTTTGGGTGAAACTCAGACGTTTCCACAAAAACGGAAGGCGTTCGAGCAAAATACTGGATCCGGAAACTGGCGGTTTTGGAAGGAGGAGGTGACTGGCTTCTTCCTTCAACTCTCTCTTAGCGACTAGATAAGCTGGAAAGACGCTAGAAAGAAGGGAGAGCCCCAAGGCTAATAAGCTATAGGACCCATAAAAAAACTGTTTACTAGTTCCTACGACCATCCCCTGCGTAATAATTTGCGAAATGGTTCCAGATAAAACATAATGACCGAGAAGAGTTCCGATGCCTGTCCCAACTGTTCCAGCAACCAAGCCATACAAGAGGAACTTTGCCAAGATATCTTTTGTTCGATAGCCCAAGGCTTTGAACAAGCCCGCATGGCTCCGTTCTTCGTCAACAAAACGAGTCATGGTCGTAAACGTGACCATGGCAGCGACTGCGTAGAGTACCACAGGAAATAGATTGCCTACGGCGGAGATACTGGCACTGGCATTACTATACATGAGGTAACCCTGGCCACCTGGAATGGTTTTTCGATCATAGACATGATAGTTTGGTTGCTCTAGATTTTTCAGATCTTCCTTGGCCTTTTCCAGGTCCTTCTGTTTAGTTGCTAGTTCCGATTCACCTGTCTGAATGTTGACCAATTGCTGATCTAGTTGCTTTTGAGCTTTTGCCAACTCGAGTCGCCTTGTTTCTAGTTCTTCCTTGGGCAAGAGTGTAGACAGTTGATTCAGTTTATTGGATTGCTCCGTCAATTGTGTCTGTGCTTGACCTGCCTTTTCGCGTGCGTCTGCTAACTGTTTGTTGGCAGCATTAAGTTCTTCTTGCCCTTTTTGGATCTTTTGTTTCCCATCAGCCTGTAGCTTTCGATAGCGCTCCTGACCATTTCCAGCTAAGAGTTCTTCCAGGTCCTTTTGATGGGAGGCAAGACGATCTTGATAGCTGGTTGAGAATGGATTGAACCCCCTCAAATCATCAAACCGAATCCGAGCAAGGCTATAAACAGGACTAGTAAAGGCTTCTTTTGAGAGGACACCATAGGCATCCAAGGAACCACTCCCACTCGTAGCTTGGCCCAAGTCTTTTTCGGACCACATCTCAGCAGACTTTACAAAGCCAACAATTCGATAGTTTTTTGTCTTTAAAACAGATGGACTTCCAGCTTTTTCATGTATCCTTAGCTGATCCCCAATCTGGTAACGATCTTTCCAAAACGCTGCTAGAGCGACCTCATCTTCCTTCTGCGGAAGCCGTCCTGAAGTCAGCAGAAAGCGTGAGATGGTTTCTGGATTGGAAAAAGTCGAACAGCTTCGTCCTTTCCGTCAAGCGTCACATCTGTCAGGTAGGAAAATTCCAAGCTGGCCCCCGTCAATCCTTGTAGCTCTTCTTGGTCAGTCTTATCCAAACCAAGATCTCCCATGACAGCGAGGTCCAGCATCTCTTGTTGGTCTATAAAGCACTGGGCAGTCCGATGCATATTTGGGGTCGTTACTTTTAAACCGACCAGGGCTAAGGTACCCAGCATCATCAGCGTTAAAATGGACAAAAAGCGCCCTTTGGAACTGGTAAAGGAATGACATAGATCTTTCCAATATACTTTTTGCTTCATGAACAACCTCCCTAATACTCTAGGCTATCAATATCTAGTGGAGTGTTATGGATGGTCACCGATTTTACTTGGGCATCATGCATCTGAATGACACGATCGGCTATTGGCGCTAAAGAAGCATTATGAGTGACGATAATCACTGTTGCCCCTTTTTTACGAGACATGTCCTGAAGAATCTTTAAAACCTGTTTACCGGTTTGGTAGTCTAAAGCCCCTGTTGGTTCATCACAAAGGAGAATCTTAGGATTCTTCGCCACTGCGCGCGCAATGGCTACCCGTTGTTGTTCCCCACCAGATAGCTGGGCTGGGAAGTTGTTCAAACGCTCACCCAATCCAACCTCTCTCAAGACTTGTTCAGGGTCTAAGGCATCAGAAACAATTTCAGAAGCCAGCTCAACATTTTCCTTGGCTGTTAAATTAGGGATGAGATTATAAAACTGGAAGACAAAACCAACATCATTTCTGCGATAATCCGTTCGTTGGTGCGAGGAGAAGCTTGAGATGGCTTTCCCATCCACTAGTACCTCCCCTTCATCATTGGTATCCATACCTCCCAAAATATTGAGAACTGTTGATTTTCCTGCGCCTGATGCCCCCAAAATAATGACCAATTCGCCTTTATCAATTTCAAAAGTAACATCTTTATTGGCAATGATGTCAGTTTCTCCTGACGGATAGCGTTTATAACTATGTTTCATTTCAATATAAGCCATATCTTTTCTCCCACTTAAACACAAGTTCCTATCTTTATTATAGTCCTTTTTTACCGGAAGACCAAGAACAATCAATCCCTTAAAACTACTAAAAAACAAGAAATTTGTGAGGGATGCATTTCCTCTATTTTATGAATAAAGCCATCCAAGAAACTAATACTTTTCTATGCAAAAATAGACAAGGAAAAAGCTTGGTCTTATCTAGTTCCCGATATAGAAATCTCCAAGCATCATCTGCCCTCCTCTCCTTAGTTTGTGATATAATAACAAATAAGTATGAATGATTATTTGCGTTTAAATAACTGATATTTCAAGTTTTTCTTTCATTTTTATATAATAGCCCCTTTGAAAGTAGATCTGGGAAAAAATTTTATAATCCTTCCAAAATGGCTTTCACAGTATAAGAATAAGACCTGATTTTAAGCTATTTAGACTTATAGAATGATACTAAAATTTTATTCTGTTGATGAATAAATTTGATTTCTGTATAATATGATGATTAGTGAACAACATTTATACCAAACTACATGATAAAGGAGGAACTATGACCCGAAAAAAGAGAAAAACGAATTCTAAAAATGCTATCCGAAGCGCCCTATCACGCCTGCTTCTTGAACAATCACTTGAAAGCCTTACAATTAGCCAACTAACAAAGGAAGCCGGCATTAATCGAGGTACCTTTTACCTTCATTATGTAGACAAACAAGATATGTTCAACCAGCTAAAATCTGAACTTTTAGGCGAGTTGGGAGAACTTTTCGCTACAAGCACCGTCAATCGAGCAAATTTTCTTGCCTCACTTCAATATATTCAAGATAATTATGACTTTATCTATGCCTTGATGCAGATGGATTACCAAGAATTTCATTTTCTAATGAAAAATTTCACCCTGCAACTTCTTGACGATACTCCACACGCCAAAGACCACTTGGTTAATAAATTCCAAGTTCCTTATAAGTATGCTGTTGAGATTTTTGCAGCTACGATTGAAGCCGTAATCACAAAATGGTTGTCAACTGGTGCAAAAGAAGAGCCGATCGAAATCGCGACAGTCGTATTAAGTGTGACTGACTTTACCACTTGGAACCAACCCATAACAGAATAAGAAAATGAGAAAACGAAAGTTTTCTTTTTTTATGGATAAGAGCAACTAGCTGGAACCTCAACGCTCTCACAAGATTATTTGCCCAACTATCAGAAAACGTTTTCCTTTTCTTTCCTTTTTAGCTATAATATTTAGTATGCAATAAAATAGAAATGAGGACCGTTTATGAAAAAGAAGAAACTTCTTTTGCCGATCTTATTGCTTGCTCCTGCCTTCCTAGCTTCTCAGGTAGCTGCAGATGAGCAAACAGCTCCAGAAACTAACCTTGAAGCAGCTGCTACTTCCTCAAATGCTACAGATGCTGCTACTCCTGCTTCAACAGAAGCTAATACAGCTACTTCAGAAGGTGCTACAGAGAGTTCAGCTGACTTACCTGAAGCAAATATCCTTCATACCAACGATGTTCATGGTCGGATCGTCGAAGAAAAGGGTGTGATTGGTGATGCTAAATTAGCCGCAGTCATCGATGAAGAACGTGCGAAAAATCCATCTACTTTGGTCGTAGATGCTGGAGATGCCTTCCAAGGACTACCGATTTCAAATAGTTCTAAAGGTGAAGAACGAGCTAAAATTTTGAACGAAATTGGCTACGATGCCATGGCAGTCGGAAACCATGAGTTCGATTTTGGTCTGGATGAAGCTAAAAAGTACAAAGAAATCTTAAATTTCCCACTTCTCAGCTCCAACACCTACATCAACGGTGCTCGCTTATTTGAGGCTTCCACCATCGTCGATAAAGATAAGAATGTCGTTGGGGATGAGTTTGTCGTCATCGGGGTGACAACGCCTGAAACAGCCACTAAAACTCACCCTAAGAATGTCCAAGGTGTTACCTTTACAGATCCTATTTCAGAAGTAAACAAGGTCATTGATGAGATTGAAGCACGCGCGACTGCTGAAGGCAAGACTTACAAACTATGTTGTCCTTGCTCACTTGGGAGTAGATACTACTACACCAATCAAATGGCGAGGATCTACCTTAGCTGAAGAACTTTCTAAAAACTCAAAACTGAAAGGAAAACGTGTCACCGTTATTGATGGGCATTCCCATACTGTTCAATCAACTACATACGGAGAAAACGTGACCTATAACCAAACTGGTAGCTACCTGAACAATATCGGTAAAATCACCTACCAGGCTAACCAATTGCTTGGAAACCCTCAACAAATTTCAGCAGCTTCAACAAAAAATGTCGTGCCAAATGCCAAAGTAGCTGCCATGGTCCAAAAGATCAAGGAACAATACGATGCTGAGAATGCAAAAATCGTTCGTGACAATAGTCCGGTAGAACTAAACGGTCAACGGGAAAATGTCCGTGTCCGTGAAACCAACCTAGGAAATGTCGTGGCAGATGCCCTCTACGAATATGGTCAAACTGGTTTTAGCCATAAGACAGACCTTGCTGTAACCAACGGTGGTGGCTTACGCGAAACCATCGCTAAAGACAAGCCAATCACCAAAGGAAGCGTCATTGCTGTTCTTCCATTTGGGAATACCATCTCTCAAATTAAAGTAACTGGTCAGGATATTGCTGATATGTTTGCTAAATCTCTTGGATCCATTTACAAGAAAAAGATGGCAAAACCGTTCTTGACGAAAACGGTCAACCCCTTCTTGAACCAAGCGGTGGCTTCCTCCAAGTCTCTGGAGCAAAAGTTTATTACGATACAACCCTACCAGCTGAAAAACGCGTCCTCTATATCGAAATTAAAAACCCAGAAACTGGTCAATATGAACCGCTCAACCTTGCTAAAGATTATTACTTGACTACTAATGACTTCTTAGCAGCAGGTGGGGATGGCTACACCATGTTAGGTGGAGCTCGTGAGGAAGGTCCTTCCATGGACGTTGCCTTTGCAGATTACCTTGCTAAGGCAGATCTCACAGCCTATGCAACCATCAATCCAAATTCTCGTACCATTTCTATTTCTGCTAGCAAAGATACAGATGGAGATGGTGTGGCAGATATTGAGGAAATCAAACAAGGAACAGATCCTGCTAATCCTAAGTCTACCCAGGAAGCAATAACCAACCAGTTATCCCATCTACCGGTAAAATGGATCAAACATATATTCCAGCTCTAGTTGGTACGAATTCTCCTAATCAACTAGCTAGCCAAACAAAGAATACTTTTACATCTGCTAAGGACGATACACAGATCAAGGCCAACAACCATCACCTGTCCTTCACCTCAGCAAAAACATTTAAACCAGCAGCTGCTACTCTACCAGAAACAGGAACTTCCGACTCTCCTGCTATCTACATGCTCGCTCTGTTGACATCCGTCTTAGCCTTCTTTGGTCTAAAGAAAAAAGAAGAAAACGAATAGTCACTGTAAAAAATAGTCTGGGACAACATTGTTCTCAGCCACAAAAAAGCTAGAGATTTCCAATTATGGACCTCTAGCTTTTTAATTTTGAGTAGTTTTCTTATTGTATTTGAGGAGATTATTGGCCATGAGTACTAATCCCATGTCATTTATTACCTGACGCTTGGATTTCTTTTACTTTTAAGAGCTGATACCTCTCATTCACATAGAGCCCCTTTTATGGAGCCAAGTCAGCTTGTTCTGCCTTATAAACCATATTTTCCTGTCTAAAACCTGTTGTGCTATGCCTATGTTTGAGGTGATCAAACTGGTATACCCAACTCTCTGGATGGGTGTAGGTATCAGTTGTTTCATCGTAAGTCCAATTATCCAGATTCATATCAGATTCTTTGTATTTTTCTTCTGTTCCTTGTCAAAAAGACTATATTTAATAAAATGCTCAATACCCATCCTATCTAAGGTAAGAAGAATCTCCACGCTACCGTATCCCGCATCGGCGACAGCTCTTTTTAACTCATGTGTATAGGTTTCTAAAAATGGCAACAGCGTTCTGGTATCTGTTGGATTTTGATAGATGTCATCGTGAAGGACGAACTGATTTTCAGTAGCGATTTGTAGGTTGTAAGCAGGTTTGAGTCCTACGCTTAAATAAGCTTCAATTTCCCTCGTTCAGCTTCAGATAAGTACTTGTAGGATTGATTTGTGGTAGGATAATTAGCAGACATGTTCATCTTCCTTTATACTGTTTCGAAACTCTAGTATATCAGATGAACATGTATTTTGTGTTGCACTTCATTTTACAACAGAGCATGTGGTCTGTTTTCAGAAAAGGTAATTTTCTAGACAAGTAGTTGTTGAATAAATAAGACAGGTTCTATTCATTAACCTATCAACCAACTCTTTAGTTTGTAAGTTGGCATCTTGTATACTGAAAAAGAAACAATACTAATCAATTCAACTTACTTGACAAAAGCGTTGCTTAGTGGTTTAATATACCCCATAAGGGTATATCGGAGGTGCCTATGTTTCACTTATTTACAAAAATTGATAGTATTTCTACCAGCGAATTAGAAGCTAAACTCAAGGAACCAATTCAGCTACTGGATGTGCGGACGCCTACGGAATTCCGTAGAGGCCATATCAAAAACGCCAAGAATGTTCCTCTAACCGAAATCGGAGCTTACACACCTGCGACAAATGAAACACTTTATGTCATTTGTCATTCCGGTGTTCGAAGCAAGATGGCTGCTAAAAAGCTCAAGAAAAAAGGCTATGATGTTATCAACGTCCGAGGTGGTATGAGCGCTTGGCCTGGTGATGTTGAATAAATAAAAATCAAAAAGAGCAATTGGTCTAATTTCAAGAAAACCAACTGCTCTTTTAATCATTTGTTCACTATTTAAGAGAAACGTATGTTTTTTTATTACTTGCGTTTAATCAAGTATTTAACCGCCTTTTCCAATCTTTCCTTCTGTGCTTGAGGATCCTCTAAAGGGTCGTTAATACAAGTTGTTAAATTCTCCGTTATCATCAGTTCAATAATACGATCAACACTGGACCGCACTGCTGTTAATTGAGTAATGATATCAATACAATCACGCTCTTCCTCCATCATTTTTTGAATACCTCGCAATTGACCTTCTGAGCGTTTGAGGCGTGTAATGTACTTTGATCTTGTCATATCTTTATCCTAAAACGATTTTTCTACATTATATCTCTAATACAGTCCTTTGTCAAAAGGAGCATTTATCTTAAAGACAAAGACTTCTAGTTCTCCACTCTGACTCTCGTTATAATTCCATCTTTATCTGTAATGGAGAATTCAGAAAGAGAAATCCAGTGGGTTCTAGCCTTGTTTCTCTGAGCTTGCGTAAGCAAATTGACCAAAAACTCTTTATTCTCAACTTCAACCAAATAGTAGGCAAGACCTACCATTCCATTCTCACGAGGAGCTAAGTTTTTACCACCCCATTCATTTACTGCTAGATGATGGTGATAATTCCCTGATGCTATCCAACTGACATGTGGAATCGTGAATTTATCCTCAAGACCTAGAGACTCTTGATAAAATGCATATGCCTCTCGGCTATTTTTAACAGATAGGTAAACATGGCCCATGCGAGTGCCTTCTGCGATCACAAAAGGATCAAGTTCTTTGCCTAATTCATAGATTTCTTGCGCAGACAGCTCTTCTGTGATTCCAGTAATTCGACCATCCTCACGAATATCCCACTCGTTCACAGGCTTGTCTCTGTTGAGTTCAATGCCATTGCTCTCTAAATCTTCTAGATAGACAGCTTCACTATAGCCATGATCAGCTCCGCCAACTAGTGGAACCTTTAGGTCTAACAAGCGTTTAAAAATATTTGCCAGATCTTATCAACTTGGATAGGATGGGTATTGAGCATTTGATTAAATATAGTCTTTTTGACAAGGAACAGAAGAAAAAACACAAAGAATCTGATAGGAATTTGGATAATTGGACTTACGATGAAACAACAGATACCTACACCCATCCAGAGAGTTGGGTATAGCAGTTTGATCACCTCAAACACAACCATACCACAACAGATTTTAGACAGGAAATTAGGGTTTATAAGGCAGAACAAGCTGACTTGGCTTCACAAAAGGGGCTCTATGTGAATGAGAGGTATCAGCTCCTAAAAGTAAAAGAAAGCCAAGCGCTTTTATCTGTCGAAGGCAGTCACATCTTTGCCCAACGCAAGGTTAATGTGGAACCTGTCTTTGGGCAGACAAAGGCTTGTTTGGGTTACAAGAGATGTAATCTAAGAGGCAAATGACAGGTTAAAATTGACATGGGATTGGTTCTCATGGCCAATAACCTCCTCAAATACAATAAGAGAATGACTCAAAATTAAAAAGCTAGAGTTCCACAATTGGAAATCTCTAGCTTTTTTGTGACTGAGAACAATGTTGTCCCAGACTATTTTTTATTTCCTGACTACCAAATCCATCTCTTACTGTTTCTTTAAAAGGTTTAGATTCGGATTTTTATGAGTAAAGAGCACGACCTCAATAAAGGTTCCCACTTGGAAGGCAAAGAGCAAGCCTACCAAAATATTGACCCGATGGTCTGTTTCATAGAATGGGGAATTCCATAAGAAGTGATTGGTCACCGTGGAAACTACACACCAGAGACCAAAGAGCTTTTCTTTTTGCTTGGTGCACTGAGACAGGATGAGAAAGGCTCCAACAGATACAACAGCTGTGTAGACTGCATGAGATGCTAAACCACCAGAAATGCGGTTCACTGCCTCTGTTACTGCTGAGAGGTCTCCAGTTCGCGTTTGACGCGCCACATAACCTAGATCTTCAATGATTTGGAAACCAAGACCAGATCCAAAGCCGGCAATTAAATCGATTTCAAATCCTTACGACCCAAAATCAAGAGGATCCAGAAGGCCACCAGAGCTTTGAAAAATTCTTCAGAAAAAGGTGCTGTCAAAGCATCTGTCCATTTATTAAAGGTACTAACATCCTGAATGAGATGACTATTGAAATGGTCAATGAGGCTGTTCCCTGAAAAACTGAGCCAGCCAGCAACAAAAGCACCACCAAACATGGTCGCCCACAAAACAAGAAGAGGAACCTCAAATCTTTTTGCAAGTCGCTTAATAAAGAGATAAAGAGGAACGACAATCACCGCTAAAACGAGCAGATTTAATACCAAATCTCTTCCTGCTACTTGGTTAAACTCTTGTTGAGAGAGAGAGCCTAGCTCAAACTCCATCCCAATCCCTGCTAAGACCAAAAATAGGAAGAGCAATATTCGTTGAAACTTATTCATCCTTCTTACCTCCCTTTGCTTTCTTTGATTTAATGAAGAAAATTCCTACTCCTATCACTGTCACAAGGGCTAAGCCAATCGTGATGACGAAGTCATAATCAAATGGTACCAAATTGATTTCTTCTTCTTGGTTTGCATCTTCTTCATCTGTTAAATCGTCAATAGCACCTTGTCCATATTGAGCAATCACCTTTTCTTCTGCTTCTTGACGAATTTCTTGCAGACGATCGAAGGTCTTTTGAGCTCGAGTCATGCTCGTTTCTGTCGCTTTTAGGCTTGCCTGCTCTGGCTGCGAAGCGAGGGCAATTTGTTCTTGGTCACTGATTTCTTGCTCAGCCATCCATTGAGATTCTAGGCGTTCCATTTCAGTACGGATGGCTCCATCTCCGAACAAATCAGGATATTTGGCAACTAAATCATTAATGCGAGACATGGTCCAATACCAAGATTGGGGATTATAGGCTGTCCCTAATTCTTGATAGGCTTGGTAGGTATTGGTGATATTGCCATAGTAAGGCAGGTAAGGAGCATTTCGTGGGCTTCCCATCGCTAACCACATAGTTCCCCCACCAGCACTATCAGGAACATTGTCCTTTAATTGGAAAATATGGGCTTCCATGACATTCGGGTTCGAAATCGGGTATTTATAGACTTCATCAAACTTCCCTTTTTCTGGAATCCCTTTTCCATCTAACTCCATTTGATCTTGTGGTTTGAAGTCTGTTCCTTCTAACCGATTGCGTTGGAGATTCATCGCATCACGTAGCGTCAATTTCCGATCCGTTGTATGCATCAAGTCAAAATACTCGTCATCGTAGTTCACATCTGCATCTGGATCCAGTGACTTAATACCAGACCAAACACGAGAACGATCTGCCTCATGCAAAGGTGGATTGTAGGATTGAGACACATGGAACTGGCCATCGATTTCTTTATAGGTTCCTGCATCACGGGCGACTTTCAACATCCTTCGAGGCAATAGTCCGTTCCTTATCTGAAAAATCAACATGTCCTAAGAAGAAGGTATTTGGAAAGACTGCATAGCGATCTTCTGGGAAGAGAATCGCTACATATTGGTGACCAGAAAGGATCTCCATGTACCAGATACCTTCCTTGTCCGCGATCGTCACAATATTTCCTTCTGCTGCCCCTTTTTCTTCCACAATTTTCGCAATGAGCTCGACTCCTTCACGAGCCGTTTTGACACTTGGAAGAACGACAGTGGTGAGGGCAGACTCAGCCAAGCCGTCCTCTACATAAGGATCGACCTTTTTAATGTTGTCATTTGCTGAAGCTGAGACGGTCGCCGAGATGGACACACCATGCTCATTAAAACCAGCTTCATCAAATACACCCTGTTCTGGTGTAACATCTGGGACAGCTGTATATTTATAACTTACTTCTGGGAGCTCATACTTAAAGCCATTGGTGGCATCTTCAAAGACCTCCCCTTTCTTGTTATAAGTTCGTTCTCTGACCACAAAGTTCTTATTGTGGTTTGGTTCTAAGTCCTCCGTACGTCCGTACAAAGCATTCCCATCTGCTGTTAACTTTTTACCGATGATAAAACCTGTACAGGCCTCTACCGGTTGGGCAAAGAGGAAGAGAGCAGTGATCAAGCCCAAGGCTGATCGAGCATAACGTTTCTTCATATTGAACTCCTTTAACTAGATATTAACCGTATAACCTCTTTTAGTATACCTTTTGAACCAAAGTTTGGCAAGCGCTTACAACGACTGTAATCAATTAGTAATCTATCTGAAAATTGTTTGACCTTCAAATTATTAAACAACCTTCTCTATCTAACTGTATACAAAAAAGCTCGGAACTTCTTCCAAGCTTTTTCTGAATACTCTCTACCTTTTTAGGAAAGAATCAGGCTCGCGACAAGGGGACTTATAAAGACGTAGAAAACGCCAGTTATCCCAATTGCTAAGCCACCCATAGCTCCGGCTACTTGACCATACTGAAAGGCTGTACCAGTCCCCACCGCATGACCTGTACCCCCAAGGGCCAAACCAATGGCAACAGGATCCTCTACTTTTAGGAACTTAAGAATCGTTGGTCCTAGGACACTTGTCAGGATACCTGTCGCTACAACGACAACTAGGGTAATGGTAGTTATTCCCTGCATTTTTTCAGAAATCCCCACTGCCATGGCTGTTGTCACAGACTTAGGAAAGAGGAAATAGCTAGAAAGTACTTCATCCCAAAAAAAGCTTAGCCAAGACAGCTGTAAAAAAAGCGTGTTGACTACTACTGCTAGAAAACTACTAAGAAGAATACTCTTGGCATGGTGCTTCATCAAATGGAAACTCTTATACAAGGGAATTCCCAGGACAACCGTTGAGGGCACAATCAAATTACTGAGGTAGGTCCCGCCAATATTATAGGCCTTATAGGAAATCCCTGTCAGCTTTAAGAAACCAATGATCAAGACCGTTGCAACTAAGAGGGGGGTCGTGATGGGATGGGGAAAACGACGAAAAATCATCATCCCAATCAGATAGGCAAAGACTGATAAAGAAATCCCAAAGAGAGGATTTGACCACAAACTTTCCATTATTTTTTCCCTCCTTCATAATCCCCCTCATACCTTGTCTTGATAAAACCGACAACTAAGGCAATAAGGGTTACATTGATGATGATAGCCCCTAAAATAATCAATACGATGGGCAATAAATAAGGCTGGATAACATCAAACTTATCCATAATCCCAACCGCTGGAGGTAAAAATAAAATCGTCATATTGGCTAAGAGAAAAGATCCGACCAGATTCACATGGCGGATACGAAGCCATTTCAACTGCAAGCAAAGAAATAAAATCAGTAGACCGATAATACTTCCTGGAATTGGCAAATGAAAGAGGGTCGATATCCCTTCCCCAATCAAAGAGATGGTAAAGATAATCATCAGTTGAACATATAGTTTCACGCGCTTCTCCTCAAAATTCTTGAAAGATACACTAACAGTCTACTCCTTTTCTGTAAAAAATCAAGTATTTTCAGAAAGTTTTCAGATATAAAAAGACAAGGACGACTGCAAGGGTGTCCTTGTCTAGAGAGCTATTTATATTTTCTTGGCTAGCATGGTCGCAAAGCGTAAGGCAATTCGATTGCCATTTTCATCACGTCGGTGCAGATGCCCTGGATTTTCATTGTATTTAACGAGTTCCCAATCTTTGTAGTAGTCTGCTAGCTCGCCTTCCTTAAAAGTAAAGGAGAAAGGAACCTGGCAAGGATAGTCCTCTGTATCCATGGCACAAACGATCAAGTTATAGCCACCTGGATTGGTCTGGTCTTGCATATTTCGAATAATCGCCGGAATGCGATCCGCTTGCAAGAACATGAGGACAACCGTTGAAACAATCAAGTCATAACTTTGTTTTAGGTTCGCTGAGTTGATATCATAGAGTCCCACAGTCATTTCCAAATCTTCTTGCTCTACAATACTTTGTAGGATCTCTAGGGCCAATTCATTTTGATCGACTGCTGTCACTTCAAAGCCATGTTGGGCTAAAAAGAGAGCGTTTCGTCCTTGTCCACACCCCAAATCCAAGGCCTTGCCTGGAGAAAGGGACTCCATGGCTTCTAGCACTTCTGAATGGACGGGATTGCTATTATATTTTTTGGGAAAATAATCTTTGGGTTCACAGTAGAATTCCAAAAACCATTCCACATCATCTGTAAGGGCCTCTACGCGGTGCCAAGCTTGAGGTTGTGCCATCGGGTTATCCGCACCTGCCTCAAACACATGGCTGGCTACTTCTTCCCCATCTTCCGTCAGCTCAACAAACTTGAGTTTTCCTTTGAGAACGGTAATCTTTCCCCAAGTACCTACTTTGGTATTGTGTTTTCTTTGGACTGCTTCAGGCATGGTATCCTTGGTCCACAAAGGCATCCGTTTATAAGCAATTAATTTTTCAGGCATCCGTTTCTTCTCCTTCTTTCTATCTATCCCTATCATACAAAAATTGCATGCAAATAACAATAAAAAGAGTGGAATTACAAGCTCCTTTTGTGAAGACTTCTATTCCACTCTCATAGAATCCAGTTGAGGCAGGATGCTGATTTAGCAGTCTCAGTCTACTTATTCTTCATTTTCATTCTTTTTTGATTTTTTAAAGTAGAAACCTGCCAAGCCAAATCCTGCAAGTGCCAAAACTCCTAAGACGGCAGATAAACTGCTGTTTGAATCACTTGCCTTGCTAGATGATTGACTAGAAGCTGTTTCTTCCTTCTTTTCTGTCTCTTTCGATGCATCTTTTTTAGCTTGAGCTGCTGCGACCAGATTGGCCTTGTTATAGCCATCATAAACAAAGTCTGCTTCCAAACCTTTTTCTGTACGAATCTTATCTTCCATCTCACTTTCAACTTGCTTGATTTGTTTGAAGATAGTTTCCGCACGTTTAAGTGAGTCACTTGTTACTTCGTCTGCAGTAGCTTTCGCTTGGTCATCAGTGAGTCCACTGTATTTTTGATCCAAAGCTGCTTGTTCTTTGATCCAGCCTTTTTCCAATTCTTTCCACTTCTCTTGGATGCTATTACCAAATAGATCTGGGTATTTCATGACCATTTGGTCAATATGCCAAACAGCCCAATACCAAGAAGTTGGATCATATTTGGCAGAGCGAACTTTGAATGGTGCGTAGGTATCGTTGACAATACCATAGAATGGCACATAAGGCGTGTTCCGGCTTTGAGCGAGACCTAACCAAACAACACCACCAAATGGTGTTGGCAAGTCCTTCTTAATTTGGTATACGTGGGCGTTAATGACGTTTTCATTTCCCAAAGCATATTTGTATTTATTGGTATCGACTTCTTTACCTGGCTCCACTAAGTCATCTGGTGTGTATTGTTTGAGGTGTTCGAACCGGTTCCGTTGTTCAGCGAAAACATCTTCTAGACTATACTTTTTAGAAGGATCCGTTGGTTTGTGCAAGAGGTCAAAGTGCTTATCATCATATTTGATGTCCGCTTTAGGATCCATCAAGGTAATCCCTGCATAGGTCCGTGAGCGGTTGCGTTCGGTATATTCATCTGGACCATATGAGTCTGCAATATGGAAGTTACCATCTTTATCAGTCTTGTAGTGGTCTGCCTTTTTAGCAACTGCTTCCACATCTTTTGAAGCAATGACATTGTCCTTGTCCTTGAAATCCACATGTCCTAGATAGTAGGTATTGGCAAAGATGGCATAGCGGTCTTGAGGGAATTTAATGGCTACATATTGGTGACCAGAGAGGATTTCCATGTACCAGAGTTCATCTTTATCTGCTACGACAATGATGTTTCCTTCGGCAGATCCTTTTTCATCAAGTACCTTGGCAACCAACTCAATTCCTTCACGAGCTGTTTTGGCACGTGGGAGAACCAAGTCTACCATAGCAGCTTCAGCCAAGCCATTTTTCACAAGTGGATCTGCTTCCAAAATCTTATCGTGTGGGGTTGCAGATACGGTAGAAGTCATGGAAACGCCCGCTTCGTTAAAGCCGTGTGCTCCGAAATTCCCGTTGGAACCATCTCCATGGGCTGCATCATAAGTTGCGGTATATTTCATTTCATGACTCAAGTGGGGATAAGCAAAGCCGTTGGATTCGTCCTCCAACATATCCCCATCCTTATAGTCTTTGGCAGGTACCACTTCGTAAGTTTTATTGTGGCGACCACCATCGGGAGCATAAGGATAGTCTTCAGTCCGCCCAAAGAGCATGGAACCATCTGTCGTGAGTTCCTTCCCAACAATGAAGGCTGAGCAGGCCTGCGCAACTTGAACTGGAATCAAGGCAAAGGCCATCAAAGCAATCATCAGTTTGACCAGTAGTTTTCTCATAGTCGATCTCCTTTATGACTACAAAAGAGGCTAGAAAATCATTTTCAAGCCGACGAAAAACAACTATACCAACGCTACCTTCAGTATACTCTTATCCAGATAATAATGCAAGCGGTTTCAAGAAAGGAAATTTAAAAATAGGAACAGTTTTCAGCCCTTGCTTCAGCTGTTCCTATTTCTTACTTTAACGCGTATTGTATTGCTTCATGACACGAGCAATGTCACGATTTTGCTCCCGCCGTTTGATGGATTCACGTTTGTCATAATCGTGCTTCCCTTTGGCTAAGCCCAGCAAGAGCTTGGCGTAGCCATCCTTAAGGTAAACCTTAAGGGGAACTAGAGTCATCCCTGTTCCTTTAGTCTCCTGCTCCAACTTTTGAATTTGCTTCTTATGCAGCAAGAGTTTGCGACGACGCTCTGGGTCTTGGTTCCAGATATTGCCTTCCTCATAGGGAGCAATATGAACATTGCTGAGCCAGACTTCCCCATTTGACTTGGGCAAATCCATCCTTGAGGTTGATACGAGCTGCTCGAACACTCTTGATTTCTGTACCAGTCAGGACCATTCCTGCTTCAATGGTTTCAACAATTGTATAATCGTGGCTTGCTTTCTTATTTTGTGCGACGACCTTTCCCTCGCCCTTTGCCATGCTTAGCTCCTTTCTTAGCTACTTCCTTGTAAAAAGGTTTCTTACTCTTTTTCTTCTTGTCTTTTGAAGAATGCTTGCGCTTGTTCTCTCTAATGCCTCCTTGCTTTCGTTCTTCTTTCTTAGAAGAAGCGCGCTTAGAGTGTCCATTTCGATCTTTACGACCCGATGTTTTAGTGACTTTTTCAATCAAATCCAGCTCACTTGGGATATAAGAAAAATCAATCTCGCCAGTCATCTTATCCGCTCTTTCGACCCTGATTCGGATCTCCTGACCGACACGGAAGGTCACGCCTGATTTTTCCCCACGCAAGGTCAAATCTCGCTCGTTAAAATGATAAAAACCAGGTAAGGTGGTGATGTGGATCAAACCTTCTACGGTATTTGGCAATTCAACAAAGAGACCAAACTTGACGACACTGGACACCAAAGCATCGTACTCTTCGCCAACATAGTCTTCCATGTACTCTGCCTTCTTCATGGCTTCTACTTCCCGTTCGGCATCAATGGCGCGGCGTTCCCGACTAGAGGATTGGCTAGCAATATCTGGAATGACCTGTTCAAAATGACTAGCTACTTCAGAATCTTTTCCATACTCTCGCACCATGCGGTGGACTAATAAGTCTGGATACCGGCGAATCGGACTGGTGAAGTGAGTATAGAACTCAGCTGCTAGCCCATAGTGGCCGTGGTTGTGCTCGGAATAACGCGCTTGTTGCATGGAACGAAGCAACATCATAGACAAGACATCAGCATAGGGTTCCCCTTCTACCTTCTTCATGATGTCCTGCAAGGTTTCCTGACTCATGGAACTAGCTGTCCCATAAATTGGAAGGCCAAAACTAGAAGCATAATCGATAAACTTTGCACTTTCTCTGCTTTGGGTTCTTCGTGAATCCGGTAAATAAAGGGAAGTTTTCGTTTGGCAAAATGCTCTGCTACTGTCTCATTGGCGATCAGCATGAAGGATTCAATCATCCGTTCTGCAACCCCACGTTGGCGCAAGACGATGTCTACTGGTTTTCCTTGAGGATTGACTAGGATTTTTGCTTCACTGGTATCAAAGTTCAGAGCTCCTCGTTTTTCCCGCATTCCTTCTAAGATCTGATGAAGAGCAACCATGGCTTCGATACTTGGCACAATAGCTTGGTATTCCTCACGCTTCTCCTGGTCCCCAGCAATGATCTCATTGACATCGCTATAGGTCATACGGAAAGTCGTTTTAATGACCGTTTGGGTGATCTGGTAGCGAAGGACCCGACCACGCTGGTCGATCTCCATAATGGCTGATTGGGTCAAGCGATCCACTTGAGGGTTTAAGGAACAAATCCCGTTTGATAGACGCTCAGGTAACATGGGCACGACCCGGTCTGTGACATAGACAGAGGTCGCGCGGTTGAGGGCTTCCTTGTCCAAGGCAGAACCTTCGGTTACATAATAAGAGACATCTGCTATGTGAACGCCAAGCTCAAAATTCCCACCTTCCAAGCGCTTGATGTGAACCGCATCATCCAAGTCCTTGGCATCGGCACCATCAATGGTAAAGATGATTTCATCTCGAAGGTCCAAACGTCCCTCCATATCCTTCTCACTAGGCTGGTCTGGGATGCTTTCTGCTTCTTTGAGGACTGCTTCTGGAAATTCTGAGACGATATCCATAGACTCTAAAACTTCCAAGACATCGATCCCAGGATCTGTCACATGCCCAACCACATCTTGTACTGAGGCTATAAAGTAGTTGTGCTTCCGACTTGGATACTGTTCAATAGCTACCTTGAGAACTTCCGTTCCCTCTAATTGTAGGGCAGGTTTTTTCACGTAAATGCGTTGACTAATCTTTTGATTCTTTGAAAGGATGTAGCCTGCATATTTGGGTTTTTCCTCATCCAAAACGATTTGGCCGACGACTGTTTGGAGGCTGTGCTCCAAGACATCAATGATTTTCCCCTCTGCCGCGGTCCCCTTTTGCCGATCGGCGACCTTGGTGATTACAACCTCAACTGTATCCCCATCAATGGCATGGTTGACATCATTTCGTCCAATAAAAAGGTCCTCTTCTTCCCCCTCTAAGCTGACAAATCCAAAGCCACTCTTATGAGCATGGAAAATCCCTTTCACAGTAATGACGCCTTTTGGCTTGGCATCAAGGAGACTTAAAAAACCATTTTCTTCAAAGGTTAGTTGACGACGTCGCTCCATCAGCGAAATGGTCTTAATCAGTTCACGAAAACCTTTGGCGTCAGTACTCCCAATGGCTTGAGCCAATTGATCAACCTGAGCTTTTCCCTCCTGTTTTAAATAATCAATAATTTTACTTTTCATATCTTGTGCTGGTCACCCAGCCTCCTTTATTTTCTTTCTTTCAGAGAGATTTCTTTACAAGTGACAAACTCCCTATCAAACGACCCATAGATGAAAAAATAGGCAAAGACAATGTCTAAGCCTATCTTATTTACTGGATAATACCATTAGAATCATCGCAATCAGTAACCAAAGGAAAATCATGACTCCTGTTAAACGTTGCATGACTGCTTCGAATCCACGAGCTTTTGAACGTTCGAATAAGTCATTTGAGCTTGCATCGAATACGTTGCTAGATTGATTTTTAGTTGGTTGCATGAAGATAGCAATAACAATTAATACAGATAGTACCAATAAAATAGTAATCAACGGTTTAGTCATAATTAAAAAACTCCTTAAAATCTTATCTATTTTACCATAAAAATCATTTTGTTTCAAGATGTAATGTCACTTTTCTCTCTTTGGGACAATACTTCAAAACTTCAATTTTTTCAGGGTGTGTCTTCATATTTTTACTTGTCAAATAATTCTGACTACCACAGCTCGTGCAGGTTAGTTGTACTTTAATGCGCACTGATTTCTCTCACTTTCAAATACTTTCTAAAGATGAATAAAAGGAAGGCCAAATCTATAAAGGCTAGGATAGCAGTCCCATAGAATACCCAATGGTAATTGACATGCATGGCAATACTAGAGCCCATCAGGGGACCAAGAACTCCCCCAACATAAAAGAAGAGCTGATTGTAACTAAAAATCCGAGAAATTCCTTCCTTGGGAGTCATGCGGTTTAAGAGAGCCGTCACTCCGGGCATTAAGGCTCCTGTTCCAATTCCAAATAGGAAGCGAAGAAGGCCTAATTGGAAAGGGGTCTGAGCAAGGGCACAGAAGATGTAGAGGATGCCACTATAGAGAAGAGATAAAAGTAAGAGGCGATGGTTGCCAATTTTATCTCCGAGCTTTCCCATCCATCCCGATGTTAGGATACTGGAAATCCCCATCGCTGATACGATCAGTCCAGATACAAAAATAACATTGTCGCTCTGGCCAAGTTCTCTCACATAGAGTGGAAGAATGGGAGAAATGGACTGACCGATCATCTGAATGGTCATACTGGTCAAAAAGAGGCCCAGTAAAATGTCCTTATGCTGGATAGAAGCCAGTAATTCCCAGCTTGAAAGGTGCTCCTCTTTCGATATTTGTTGGTAGTCTTCCTCAATGCCCCACCAAGTCAAGACAGAGACAAGAAAGAGGAAAAAACCAACGAGGAGAAAGACATTCCGCATACCAAATTGCTCTGCGATCAATCCCCCCAACAAGGGGCCCATCAAGGTACCGGCAACGGTTCCCGTCGATAAGGTTCCTAGAGCATATCCAGATTGATTCTTTGGTACCTGACTGGCAATGAGAGCCGTGCTATTAGGCACAAAGCCTGAGAAGACACCATTTAATAAGCGTAGGAGCAGCAACCAAAAGACGGAAGGGACAAAAGCAATTCCTCCCATGGTCAAGGTCATAGCAATCGAGGCTCTCAACATCATGGGTTTCCGACCATAACGGTCCGCCAAACTCCCCCAGATTGGGGCCATTAGAGCGGAAGTCAAAGAGGAGGAGGCGACTGCAATCCCAGCATAAAAAGGAACTGCCGGACCTTTCACCCCCAATTCCTCCACAAATAGAGCCATAAAGGGAACCACTAACGAAAGACTAGCACCTACGAAAAAGCAGCCAATCCAGGCAATAAAAAGATTTTTACGCCAATTGATTTCCAGTGAAATAGGATCATCTTCTTTCTATTTGTTCTAAAGCACGATCGATTTCCTGATAGAGGTGATCACGCTGGCTATTGTTATTGATCACGAGATCGACAAGAGTTTTTTTCTCATCTAGAGGCATCTGGGCTGCTAAACGATCGCGCGCCTGGACCTCTGTTAAGGCATTGCGCTCCATCAAACGTTCTAACTGAGTATCTTCCGTCACATATACCAGCCAGACTTGGTCAAACCAGTCCAGATATCCCTGCTCGATTAACAAGGGGATATCCATGAAAAAGATGTCTTCTGTTGCAGCTTGTCGGTCCCGTTCTCGCGCCAGAGCTTTGCGAATGATGTCCCCTTGTACTTGGTTGGACCAGGCAATCTCTTTCTGGCTTGAAAAGATGCGTTGAGCCAGAGCAGGACGATTCAAGTCTCCTGTATCTAGAAGGATGTCCCTTCCAAAATGATCTACCAAAGCTTGATAGAGTTCTCCACCTGGTGCCTGCAAATCATGGACTACTTGATCAGCATCAATGACAGGATATCCTTTTTCTCTCAAATAGGAGGTGACAGTAGACTTTCCTGAAGCAATTCCTCCTGTTAATCCGATGATTCTTGCCATCTAGTTCTCCTTTGACAGTGGGGGCAAAAATGGGTTCCGCGTCCCCCCAGCTGGATTTTCTCAATCGGAGTCCCGCAGCGCAAACAAGGCTGGCCTGTTTTCCCATAGACCTGGTGTTCTTCCTGCATGGTGCCATCCTCACCAAATGCATTGCTGTAGGAGCGAATGGTGGAACCACCCTTTTCAACAGCCTGAGCAAGCACGGCAATCGTTTCTTTGCGAACGGCTTTGGCTTCTCTAGCAGTCAAGCTTTGACCCAAACGGGCTGGATGAACCTTGGCTCGATAAAGAACCTCATCCACATAAATATTGCCCAAACCAGCTACTAATTTTTGGTCTAAAAGAGCTGATTTAATGGGTTTCTTTGATTTTTTAAGAGCTGCTTGGAAGGCTGGGTCTTTAAAATCCGCTTCCGTCGGCTCTGGACCAATTTTTTTCGCCAAAAAATAGCTGTCGACAAGCTCAGGTACTAGGACTTCCATGGTCCCAAACTTGCGGACATCTTCATAGACCAGAGTGCTACCATCTGTAAAATGAAAGAAGACATGGGCATGCTTGCGAAGAGGAACCTCGTCTGGATAAAAGAAATACTTGCCTTCCATCCGCAAATGCGAGATGAGGACCAGATCCGTCAGATAAAATAAAAGGTATTTCCCACGGCGCCCCATGGCCCGAATTTCTTGACCTGGAAGATCTTGACAAAAAGCATCTAGATCCGTATGAATCATCTTTGGATACTTTACTTCCATTGACTGAATGGTTTTTCCAAGAATTAATTTCTCAAGACCGCGTCGGACAGTCTCTACTTCTGGTAATTCAGGCATAGAACTCCTTTCAAAAACAAGAAGCAGGCTTCTGCCCACCTCTTTTTAATATTCTTTTTCGTTGTATCCGAAATCGGCAAGATCCAATTTCTTATCCCGCCAATTTTTCTTGACCTTGACCCAGGTTTCTAGGAAGACCTTATCCCCTAGCATGAGCTCGATATCCTTACGCGCAAGGGTCCCGATCTTCTTGAGCATGGCCCCACCTTTTCCGATGACAATGCCTTTTTGGCTATCGCGCTCGACCATGATGGTTGCACGGATATGAACCTTATCTGTCTCTTCATCCCGCTTCATAGAATCCACCACTACGGCAACAGAGTGGGGAATTTCTTCCCGCGTTAAATGCAAGACCTTCTCACGGATCATTTCAGAGACCAAGAAACGCTCTGGGTGGTCAGTGATTTGATCAGCAGGGAAATATTGGAAACCTTCTTCTAAGTTTTCGCTCAAAATATCAATCAAATGCGAAACATTGTTTCCTTGAAGGGCTGAAATCGGCACAATTTCTTTGAACTCCATCTGACTACGGAAGTCATCGATTTGCGCCAAGAGTTGGTCAGGGTGCACCTTGTCGATCTTGTTGACCACCAGAATAACCGGCACCTTAGCAGCCTTGAGGCGCTCGATGATCATGTCATCGCCTTTCCCACGTGGCTCATCTGCTGGCACCATAAAGAGAACGGTATCGACTTCTCGAAGGGTGCTATAGGCCGACTCTACCATGAAGTCTCCAAGCGCTGTCTTGGGTTTGTGAATCCCTGGGGTATCGATAAAGACGATCTGTTCCTTATCGGTCGTGTAGATTCCCATAATCTTGTTGCGCGTTGTCTGCGCTTTATCACTCATGATGGCAATTTTTTGCCCCATGACGTGGTTCAAAAAAGTTGACTTCCCGACATTGGGACGTCCTAAAATGGCTACAAAGCCTGATTTAAATGTCATAGTTTCCTTTCATGAGGGAAGTCTCCCTCTTATCCAAATACCAAAGCCCACAACTTGGGCACAAATATGATGAGACCTGTCACAAAGGCAAAGCCCGAAATAACGAGAACCGCTCCTGCGGCCATATCCTTGGCATTCTTTGCCAGCATGGAGAAATGGTAATCACTCGCCAAATCCACTACATTTTCAAGAGCAGAATTCATGATTTCAAAGGCAATGACCAAAGAAACACTTAAGAGTAGAAAGAGCCACTCTGTTGCTGAAATGCCAAAAAGGAAGCCTGCAACAATCGCTAAGATAGCTGAAAGTGCATGCTTACGCATATTTCGTTCTTCTTTAAAGGCTGTGAAAATCCCTGTTAAAGCAAATTCAAGACTGGCAATCAGTTCTCGATTTTTCCATTTTCGTTTATTGTCTTGTGAGTCCATAGGCCGTCAAAATCTCTTCCTGTAAGCCAAACATTTCCTTCTCTTCTTCCGGCGTATAGTGATCATAACCGTTGATATGAAGGAAGCCATGCACTGCTAAAAAGCCCATCTCGCGCTCAAAGCTATGGCCATACTCAGCAGCTTGCTCACGCGCCTTGTCTACAGAAATAAAGAGCTCTCCAATATAGGTATCAAACTCTGCCATCATTTCTGCCAATTCTGGATGGTCTTCTAAATCTTCTTCCGAAAAAGCAATGTCCATCTCTGGTTTGTATTCCAGACTGATCACATCCGTTGGGCGATCCGTATCCCGGTATTCCAAGTTCAATTCATGGCTGCGTTCGTTGGTTACAAAGGTCACTGCCATTTCCTTGTCTTCTTTGCCCAATTTTTTTGCAGCAAATTCTAAAATTTCCTGGGTTTGTTTGATCATTTCTTCAGAGACTTGACCGGTCTCATCAACCATTTCAATATACATCTTGGATCACCTCACTATCATTTCAATTATAGCATAAAAATAGCGTATATACTAGAATACACGCTACTTTTACTATTTGAAGAATGCCCTTTTATTCAACCGTCTGTTGGATAGCTTGCATCTGGGCATAGATACCACCATGGGCAATCAAGTCTGCATGTTGGCCCCGTTCGACAATGCGTCCTTCTGATAGAACCAAGATCTGATCCGCATCTTGAATGGTCGATAAGCGGTGGGCAATGATAAAGGTCGTCCGGCCCTTTTGCAGGACTGCCATAGCCTTCTGAATAATCTCCTCTGTCTCCGTATCAATGTGAGAGGTCGCTTCATCCAGAATCAAAATTTTCGGATTCATGTAAAGGGTCCGCGCAAAGGAAATCAATTGACGCTCCCCACTTGAGAAGGCAGATCCCTTTTCAACCACTGGATGGTCAATTCCCTTTTCTAATCTCTGGATCATAGGCAGGGCACCGACCTGTTTTAGAGCATCCAAGACGCGATCACGGTCGATATCTGTTTGACTCATGGCCACATTGCTAGCAATGGTCCCTGAGAACAGATAGGGATCCTGTAAGACAATTCCCATATGGGACCGAAGACTCTCCCTAGAGAAATGGCGAATATTCTGGCCGTCGATCCGGATTTCCCCCTCCTGCGGATCATAGAAACGATAGAGCAAGTTCATGATAGAGGATTTACCCGAACCGGTATGGCCAACCAAGGCAAGGGTCTGACCCGGACAGGCTTGGATGGAAATGTCCTTCAGAACTGGCTTGCCTTCTTCATAGGCAAAAGTGACATGATCAAACTCCACTGCCGCCCGATCTATTTGAATCTCCTTTGTCGCATCTGCCTCTACCTTTTCATCTAGGAAAGTCAAGACTCGCTCCCCTGTTTCCAGAGAGCGTCGGATATCCGGTAGACGACGGATCAAATTGGCCATGAGATCAAAGAGCTGAATAACATAATTGAGATTGATAAACAAGAAACCTGCAGTCATCTCCAAATCTCCCCCAAGATAGGATAGGCCTGCAATGGTTAAAATTCCTGCAATGACGATGTATTTCAAGAATTCTGTCAGGCTCCAAGAGGCAATGGAGTCTGCTAGGACCAAACGATCATAAGCCACAGTCATCTTCTCAGTCGTCTGATCAAACTCCTCAATTACGCGCTCCTCTTGTCCGTAAAGTTGGATCATACTAGCTCCATGAAGCAGTTCATTTACCTGGGTATTGATCTCACTTCTGGAATCAAAGAAGTCCTTCATGGGCTTGTCCGTCATGCGCTTATACAAGGACTGAATCCCGTAAAAGATAGGGAAAATCAAGCATAAGAGGAGACCCATCATGGGATTGATAGTAAAGAGAACCCCCATGATAAAGAAGAAACGCATCAAATGAATGACCAAATACATACAGGAATTGTAAAATTGAGTCCGTAAGGTCTCTGTATCATTAACAATTCGTGTAGCAATTTCCCAGCTGGCTTGTCATCAAAGTAGGAAATCGGTAGTTGTTGCATCACTAGGAAGGCTTGATCGCGTAGCTGTGCAGTTACCTTATTGCCTCCATGGATCAAAACCCGATTGCCTATATAACTGACAATCTGACCCACAGCCAAAACAATCAGATAGAGGACACCCATAGGATAGAGTGCTCCTAACTCTCCTCCCTGACTCAAGGCTGTCAAGGGACCATCAATCATTTTTTGCAGAATAAACGGCGATAGATCTGACAAAATCGTTGCCAGCAAAAGACAGATGAAACCTAGCCCAAAAATACCAGGAAAAAGGGATAGTTTTTGTAATAGTCGTTTTAAAATACCCATCTTATTCTCCTTCCTGTCTTTGTTGCCGTTGGTATTGTTCGTAATACCAACCTTCTTGAGCTAGTAAATCACTAGCTGTTCCTTCTTCTACAATCCGTCCTTGATCTAACACAAGGATCCAATCTGCCTGATGGACAGCCGAGAGACGGTGAGAGACTATCAAGGTTGTCTTTCCTTGGCGCTCTCTTTGAATGGTCTCAATAATGGCCTGTTCCGTCTTGGCATCCACTGCGGATAAAGAATCATCCAAGAGGAGCAACTGGGCATCACGTAAAAAGGCACGTGCCAGAGAAATCCGCTGCTTCTGCCCTCCCGATACGGATACTCCCTTTTCTCCGATCAAAGTATCCAGGCCATCCGACATCCGTTCCAAATCATCTGCGAAGGCTGCCTGAGCGATAGCATCCATGATTTCCTCTTGACTAGCTCCCTTCTTACCAAGGGAAATATTTTCTAAAATAGACTTCGAAAATAGGATGTGTTCCTGCGAGACGTAACCGATTTTTCCTCAATAGAGCGTCTCACGTAACGAGCAACGGGCTCCCCATTAATGGTAAATGTCCCTTGCCCAAGTGGGTATTGTCGTAAGAATTGACGGACCAAGCTTGTCTTTCCTGCTCCTGTTCGACCCACAATCCCAATGGTTTGCCCTTTATTGAACTGCAAAGAAATCTGAGAAAGACTCTCCTTCTCCGCCATCGGATAGGTAAAAGAATAGTTTTCGAAAACTACCTCATTCAGTTCCTCTAGCCAATCGTCCCCATCTCTTTCCAAGTCATCATCCTCTTCGACCAATTCTGACAACTTTTTGTGGGAGGTCTTGGCTGTTTGATAGACCAAGATAAAATCTGCTAACATCCACATTGGCTCAATCAAGGCCACTAGATACAATTCTAGACCTAGCAGTTGACCCAAGCTAATCTGTCCAGTTTTCAAGAAGTGGCCCCCACAGACCAACAGAAGGACGGTTGAAACCCCGATAAAGAAGAGGGCAAAAGGACCAAAGGCATTTTGAATAGAGGCGATCTTATCCCCCGTCTTGGCCAAACTTTCTGTCCGCTCTTGAAATTGTCGCACCTGACGCTCCTTACGGCTATAGGCCCGCATGACCCGAATCCCTTCGATGGATTCTAAGACTTCATCGTTTAAATGGGCCACCGCATCACGGTTTTCATCCACATAGACCTCTTCCTTTTTCCCAAGGAGATAGGTTGATAAAACTAGGAAACTCATGGGAATAAAGGAAATTAAACTCAACTGCCAGGAAATCAAGAACATGGCTGGAATGATAAAGAGGAACAAGCCTCCCCCATAAAGGACAATGAGCATCCCATAGCCGACCATCCCCATCATCCCGTCTACATCCGTGGTAAAACGAGTCAAGAGATCCCCTGAGCGAAATTTTTCATAAAATGGCCGTCTCATAGCTACGAGCTTACGAAAAGCTTGCCCCTGTAGCCTGGCCTTGTAATGGACCGAAGCTTGAAACAACTTCAGATGCCAATAGTAAGCAGAAATGTAATTTAAAAAAGTAGCTCCCAACAAGAGAGCAATATCTCTCGCAAAACTTGCCTGAGTCAAGGTCTGCTTACTCAGCTGGTCGACTAGTCGTTGAATGACCTGTGTCGGTATTAAAATTGTATAATCATAAATCACTAGGACCACAGCAATGCTGAGATACAGCCACTTATGCTCCCAGATGTACTTCCATAAAGCTCCTATCATCTTCTCCCCTTTCAATTTGGCACAGAAAAAACCCAAGTAGGAGCTGAGTACGTGCTCAGTCCACACTTGGGCCTTCTGATGCCTGTCACCAATTCAGTTAAGGCAGGCAAAAATGCATACAAAAAACCCAAGACAGACTCCTCCATCTTGGGTTTCATTCAATTTTTACATAGAACTCAACTGAGATTGGAGAAGCTGTGTATTCAATTGTGTCATCAAACATCTACTTTGTTCATGATGGTTTTCTCCTTTCTCTTTGTTGTTCTAACTTTACCACGGATTTCTGTGCTTGTCAACGTTTTTTTGAAGATTGTTGAAAAAAGGTCCATAAATAGGCACTCAATTAGAAATTAAAGCACAAAAAAGAAGCCTAGATCCTCTATAAGCTTCTCTCTTCTTCTATGCTAGTTGCCGGGATTGAACCGGCGACCTCATCCTTACCATGGATGCGCTCTACCGACTGAGCTAAACCAGCAGTACCTATCTACTATATCATGGAGATAGGCCTTTTGTCAATATCCTGACTCATTTTTCTGCCAAATATTCTTCCTTCGTGAGGACATAATGAACTCTCGTCATCATTCGCCCTTCTTCATGCAGGGCTAGCATCGCATAGGGCTCCTCGTGGGAATATTTCATCCCTGATTTGGCCATCACCCGTCCAGAAGCTGGGTTGTCCTGATCATGAACAGCAATGAGCTTGTTCATCCCTAACTGTTCAAAAGCCAAGGCAATGACTGCCTTGGTAGCCTCTGTCGCAAGACCTTGGTTCCAATAATCTTTATTCAGAACATAGCCGATACTCCCCTTCTTCAGACAAAGATCCAAATCCAGTAAATCAATAGTCCCGATAAATTTTCCATTTTTTTTTTGAGTTCGATCCCCCATCTGCCAAGTGGGCTCGCTAGGTAAAAAAGGGCAATATTATTACGCGTCTCTTCTAGACTCTGATTGGTTGGAAAAGTGTAGCGCGTAACTGTTTCATTAGAAGCGTACTCAAACATAGACGGTGCATCTTCTAGAGTGACCGGACGCAAGTGCAAGCGCTCAGTCTCTATTTCTCGATAAGCCGCTAACTTCACATATAAATTTTCCATTTGACACTCCTTCTTTAGGGATTAGTTTAGCAAATAACATAAAGGAAGGCAAGCTCAATTTTTTCTTGCTTTTTAACCCACTTTTCTATACAATAAAATCAATCAAAACAATCAGATGAGGAGTGAAAAGGTCATTGAGTTAGGAGAGCAATCTCATGCCAATGACCTTTTTACACCTAAATCTAAGTAAGGAGAAATAATCATGTTAATTGGTATTCCAAAAGAAATTAAAAACAATGAAAATCGGGTCGGTTTGACCCCTGCAGGTGTACAAAGCTTGGTGAAGAAAGGCCATCAAGTTTTGGTAGAAACAAATGCTGGACTTGGTTCTGGCTTTGCAGATGAAGATTACGACAAACAAGGAGCGACTATCGTTGCAACTGCTGCAGAAGCTTGGGCAGCTGAATTGGTGGTCAAGGTCAAAGAACCCCTCGCTGAAGAATACGACTTCCTTCGTGAAGACCTCTTACTCTTCACCTACTTGCACATGGCTGCAGCTCCTGAATTAGCAGATGCCATGGTGACTGCTAAGACAACTGGGGTGGCTTACGAAACGGTTCGAGACCTTGAAGGACAATTGCCTCTTTTGGTACCAATGAGTGAGGTTGCTGGACGAATGGCCGTTCAAATCGGGGCTCACTTCCTCACCAAACAAGAAGGTGGATCTGGTGTCCTCCTAGGTGGCGTACCTGGTGTTCCTAAAGGGAAAGTTACCATCATCGGTGGTGGGGTCGTTGGAACCCACGCAGCTCGGATTGCTCTTGGACTCGGTGCACAAGTTACCATCTTGGATATCAGCGCTAAACGCTTGTCTGTCCTAGAAGATGTCTTTGGTCACCAAATCCAACCCTCATGTCCAATCCATTTAACATTGAAGCCAGTGTCCGTGATGCCGATGTTGTCATCGGAGCCGTCCTAATCCCTGGAGCTAAAGCTCCTAAATTAGTGACGGATGATATGGTCAAACAAATGCGTCCAGGTTCTGTCATCGTCGATGTAGCCGTCGACCAAGGTGGTGTTATTGAAACTGCAGACCGTGTGACAACACATACGGAGCCTGTTTACGAAAAACATGGCGTGCTCCACTATGCCGTTGCCAATATCCCAGGTGCTGTCGCTCGCACTTCTACCATCGCCCTTACCAATGTGACCCTTCCTTATGTCGAAGCTTTGGCTGACAAAGGTTTCCATAAGGCCATCGCCCTTGATGAAGGCTTACGCCAAGGTGTTACTACTTACCAAGGCCATATCACAAGCCAACCAGTTGCAGAAGGGCTAGAACGCAACTTCACACCAATTGATGAATTGGTTTAATTTCTAATATTTAAAAGGCAAAGATCATAAAATCTTTGCCTCTTCTTTTATTCTGCTTCTTCTTCCACATCCAGTTTTTCTTTGAGGACTGGATTCGGAATGGGCTCGTAGGCCCGGATAATCTCTGCTACTACTGGATGACGAACAACATCCTTGGCAGAGAAATGCACAAGTCAATCTGAGAAATATTTTTTAATTTCTCCTGAGCATCAATCAAACCGGATTTGACATTTCGAGGGAGGTCAATCTGGCTGGTATCTCCATTGACAATCATCTTGGAGTTAAAACCAAGACGGGTCAAAAACATCTTCATCTGCATGATGGTGGTATTTTGCGCTTCATCGAGGATGACAAAGGCATCGTCCAAGGTCCGCCCCCGCATATAAGCCAAAGGCGCAATCTCGATAATCTCCCGCTCCATCATCCGAGTAGTTTGGTCTTTCCCTAAAATCTGGTAGAGAGCATCATAGACCGGTCGTAGATAAGGGTCCACTTTTTCCTTGAGATCTCCTGGAAGGAAACCAAGGCTCTCTCCTGCTTCTACAGCTGGACGGGTCAAAATGATCCTCTTAACTTGACCACGCTTGAGGGCGGTGACGGCCAAGGTCACCGCTAAGAAGGTTTTCCCTGTCCCGGCTGGTCCAATCCCGAAGGTCACATCATGGTGCTTGACACTATCGACATAAATCTTTTGCCCCAGCGTTTTGACCCGAATGGGCTTGCCGTAGCTATCCTTGATGATTTCTTCTTCATACAAGGCGACGAACTTATCCAACTCATCATTACGAACCATTTGAATAGCTGTTACGACATCCGGCGTCCCGATGGTCATACCACGATTCACCAAGATCAGCAAAGCCTCAATGACTTGTCTAGCTTTCTCACAATCTTCTTCTTGCCCAATGACCTGGACAATTTCTGTTCGTGCATGGATGATCACATCCAACTCTTGCTCCATCAAACGCAAATGACGCTCATTGGATCCAAACAGATGGAAGAGATCATCTGGATGACTTAATTGAATATCAATTGAATGTTCTTTCAAATAAAGAACCTCTCTATTTCTGTAAGTTTTCTCTATTATAACAAAGTGACCGAGAATTGACCATCCCCGGCTCACCACTATCTCCTGTTACTAATGACCTAAGTATTCTTCCCAGATCGCATCAAATTCTCCTAGATTAAAGGAGAAACTGGCATGTTCTTCCAGAAAGCGGCTGACCTCATCAAAATCATCTGTATGTTTTGGAAAGGCAGACTCATGAAAAGCTAGATCAGCTAGCAAGGCTTTCGGAGCATTGCTTTTGGGATTGCGCTCTGTCATCAGCCAAGTGTAAAATGATTTTCGCATAAGGCTCCTCTTAGATTAGTTCCGTTCCAAACTGGTCTTGCTTGATTTTTTTCGCTTTCATCAAGCCACCCAGAGCCTTTTTGAACTGCCCCTTGGAAATTCCAAAGGTTGCCTTAATCTCTTCTGGGGAGGACTTGTCATTCAAGGTCATAAAGCCACCATTCCCCTCCAAGTAGGCCAAAATCATCTGCGCATCGTTTTCAAGCATTTCAAACGAGCGTGGTTTCAAGGACAAATTCAAGGTCCGATCCACCTCTCGGAAACCGATGACCCGAGCATCTAAGACTTGTCCCAAACGGGGTTCGGCATAGCGCTCACTTGGATGGATAAAGCCCAGCATATTGTTTTCAGGCAGGTAAACAAAGGTCCCTGAAAGTTTTAAGCGATAGACGATGGCCGGCCAGTTCTGGTTTTGCATATTGTTGTAGGCTGGACGAGCAATTCGTTGGAAGTCTTCTTGGTAGGCCAAGACACCCCAGATCCGATCTTTTTTATCAACTTCTAGGCTAACAAAGAGTTTATCGCCTTTTTTCGGCCACAGATCCTTGATTTCTGGCAAAATATCCAGAGAGACGACAATCTCCTTATCGGGTAGACCCGTATCGACAAATACACCCAGGTCCTTGCGAACTTCAGTCACTGTCCCCCAGCCAAATTGGTCCTGACGGGCTGTGACTTCTAGGGTGGTCAGACGCAAACGTTGCTTCATATCCGTATAGGCAAAGCCCTTGACGGATTCTCCAAGTGCATGCTCTCCTTCAGACTTGTCCAAGGCATAAGTCTGCCCATCCTTCTGGACAAAGTAAAAGCGATCATTCTCATCCGTTACAAGGCCCACGATATCATGTGCGAGGTTGGTATTCATTTTTCCTTCTTTCTGGCTAAAGCTCATCAATAGCCCCTTAATGGAAATAAAACTCAGCCAGCAGTGCCAACTGAGTTCATTTCCTCTGTAAACTGCTGGAAATGATTAAACTTCAAGCAATTCTTTTTCTTTGTGTGCTGTCATTTCATCAACATGTTTCACAGCATCATCGGTTACTTTTTGGATCTCTTTCTCAAGATTCTTCAATTCATCTTCAGTGATTTCTTTAGCTTTTTCTTGCTTCTTCGCTTCATCCATCGCATCACGACGAATGTTACGGATCGCTACTTTAGCATTTTCACCGACTTTTTTCACTTCTTTGGCCAAGTCACGACGAGTTTCTTCTGTCAAAGCTGGGATGACCAAACGGATAACCGAACCATCGTTGGCTGGAGTAATGCCAAGATCAGAAGCATTCAAAGCGTGCTCGATATCTTTCAATGAAGACTTGTCAAAAGGTGTGATCAACATCACACGAGCTTCTGGAATGGTAATCGATGCGATTTGATTCAATGGAGTATCAACTCCGTAATATTGAACATAAATACGATCCAAGAGACTTGCATTTGCACGGCCTGCACGGATACTTCCAAATTCACGTCCCAAACTTTGGTGAGACTGAGTCATTCTTTCTTTAGCTTTTTCTACGATTGGATTTGCCATTTTATTCCTCTAACTTCCTTATTTTTCTACATTATTAGAAACAGTAGTACCGATATTTTCTCCAAAGACAACGCGTTTGATGTTCCCTGGCTCATTCATGTTGAAAACGACTAAGTCAATATCATTGTCCATTGAGATGGTCGATGCTGTCGAATCCATGATACGAAGGCCTTTATTGATGACATCACGGTGAGTTAATTCTTCAAACTTCACAGCTGTCTTGTCTTTCTTTGGATCAGCATTATAAACGCCGTCAACACCATTCTTAGCCATCAAGATTGCGTCTGCTTCAATTTCAGCGGCACGAAGAGCAGCCGTTGTATCCGTTGAGAAGTATGGAGAACCAATGCCTGCACCAAAGATAACAATACGCTCTTTTTCCAAGTGACGAAGGGCACGGCCGCGGATATAAGGCTCAGCGACTTGTTGCATGGCAATCGCTGTTTGGACACGCGTATCTACTCCAACCTGTTGAAGAGAATCCGCCATCACCAAGGCATTCATAACTGTTCCAAGCATTCCAGTGTAATCTGCTTGAACGCGATCCATACCTGCTTCCGCCGCAGGTTCTCCACGCCAGAGATTTCCTCCACCGATAACGAGAGCAATTTCAATTCCAAGGTCATGAACTTCTTTGATTTCAAGGGCCATCTTTTGAACCGTTTTGATATCAATTCCGACACCACGCTCACCAGCTAATGCTTCACCTGATAACTTAATTAAAATACGTTTATACTTAGGTTCTACCATTTTGTCACTCCTTCTTTAATCTGTATTATTTTACCACAAAAAGCGTTTTTTATATAGTGATATTTATCAAAAATATTTTAAACCTTCCAACTTCAATTCCCTGCCAGAAGTTAGATATATTTTTTTA
>BNJS01000398.1_pt1 | contig 56710 bp, 71 predicted proteins | sample 8540461 | NCBI WGS metagenome assembly BNJS01 (sample SAMD00202454, study PRJDB9452) | human saliva metagenome | isolation source: human saliva | place: Japan
AGTCTGGGAGCTTATTGTATGGGAGCTGGCCATCTACTAGAATCTTCTCAATTCTTTCTTGCTTTAAGTCAGGGGAATAATATTGAAGATTTGGGCCAGCTATATTGTATTTGAGGTCAATCTGAACCCAAGAAATGCCATTCTTTTTAGGTTATCTATTCAGTTCATTTGTATAAACTAATTTCATACTAAAAACACTCCAATCGTTAGATTTTCTGTCTAACTTTTGGGGTGCGGGTCATAGCGATTTGTCTTTTTCTTTTTAATTTTTTGTCGGTGTCAAGATTTGCAGCTTCAATGACAGGTTGCTCATCTTGTTTTAGCTTGTTAACAGTCATATTAACACCAAGAGCTCCTGCTAGGAGTTGGCGGATATCGAAGCCTGCACCTTGCGACACTTGGTCAATACTCTGCATGATATCACCAACCATCTTAGAAGCATTGCCTTCACCATACATGGTGATTTTGTCCACTTTAGTAAGCGGCTCTGCTACAGCACGGGCAATTTCTGGCAGTTTGTCTACAATCATCTCAGTAATCGCAGCTTCCTGCATCTTCTTCATGGCTTCTGCTTTTTTATCCAAACCTTCTGCTTCAGCTTCTAGCTTCAGACGAATAGCCTCGGCTTCAGCACGTCCCTTGGCTTCAATGGCTTCAGCTTCTTGCAGTTGCGCAAATTTCTCAGCCTCGGCTTGAGCCTTGCGAGCTTCGGCTTCTTTTTGTGTTTCAAAGAGTTCCGCCTCGGCTTGACGTTGACGCTCAATCAATTGCGCTTCTGCTGCTTGTTGACGAGAGTATTTCTCCGCTTCAGCCTGTTTGCGGATGTTAGCATCCAGTTCTTGCTCCCGAACCTTAACTTCGCGTTCCTTGACTTCAGCTTCTTTCTCTTGCTTCATGATATTAGCTTCGGCAGCCACACGTTCTTGCTCCCGACGCTGCACTTCCGCCTCAATCCCTTTTAGCTGCATCAGCCTTAGCTTGCGCAATATCCGCTTCCTGCTTGAGGGCCGCTTGCTTCAGTTTCAACTCATTTTGCTTTTTGTGCGATTTCTAAGTCAGCGGCTACGCGCTTATCGTTAGCTAACTTGTCCTGCTCTGCTTCTACTTCCTTGCGCTCACGTTCAGCTTTAGCCTTTGCAATTAGGGCATCTTTTTTGATGGTTTCGACATTTTCGATACCGAGATTATCAATCACACCACCTTCGTCAGAGAAAGACTGAACGGTAAAGGCAATGACTTCTAATCCCATCTTAGCCAAATCTGGAGCTACATTATCCTGTACTTTTGAGGCAAATTCCTGACGGTCATTGACCATCTTACGCAACTCCATCTGACCAATTACTTCCCGGAGATTTCCTTCCAAGACATCTTGAACAGAGTTGGAAATATCTGTTGTATTCCAATTAAGGAAGTTTTCTGCTGCACGGGCAATCATTTCATCGGTCGTTCCGATTTTCAGCTTAACAGCTGCATCGGCACGAACATTGATAAAGTCCAGAGTCGGTACCGCTTCAGAAGTGCGAACATCTGTTGAGAACTGCTCAATATCCAAATAAGAGCGCTGCTCTACAAAAGGAATCATAAAGCCAGCCTTACCACGAAGGTGACGCTGTTTACGAAGTCCTGTAATTACAACAACTTCGTTAGGGCGTGCGTTAACATAGCCTTTCACTAAAAGTACGACAAGGACAACCAAACCAATAATTACTGGAATCAACCAGGTTGGAAAGAAAAATGTATCCATTAAATCTCCTTCTATAAGACAATTTTCATTGTCTATTTTTCTTTTTATACTTAGTATAACAAATTATTTCAAATTCTCAAATTATTTTCAAGATTTTTACAAGAATTATTCATCAAAAAGTCCTTGCAAACCGGCGAAAGGATTGTTCTTCTCTTTTTGAGCTTCTTGAGCAGCGGCAAATTCCTCTTCCGTCATAACCTGCCAGTCCTGACCAGACAGAAAACCTTGACCGGCTTCTTCCTCAGCTGTTAGGATTTTCAGCGGGATATTCATCAGGATATTATCAGCTACACTCTCGGATACATTAATCTCGCCATTTTCAATCGGCAGCACCAAGTCCTGATCAATCATATCCTGAGATGCGGTCTGTCCTTCTTCCATGAAAATTTCGTTGACTAGATAAGACTCCTGGAGTTCCACTGGCTCCATACTGCGACTGGACGTCAAGGTAATGGTATAAGACAGGTCATAATCCAGAAAATAGAGGCCGTCTTCATATTGAACCTTTCCTTTGGCTACTATATCCTGAACATCTAAAATCTCAGGATTGCGATCTTTTAACTCCTCTGCCAAGTCTAGCTTTTTTTCAAAATCTAGTCCATCTGGATTCTTCCGAATTTCTTGAATATGCAACATAAGTTCCTCTTTGTTTTTTTCTTTTATTATATCATGTTTGAGCGCTTCTCTGTTATTGAAAATTATTTTGTTATAATAAATTGCAAGGAGGGAAGACAATGGAACATCTAGGACAGGTTTTTAGATTTTTTCGAGAGGCAAGGCACATCTCTTTATCCGAGGCGACTGGCGGAGAATTTTCAAAGTCCATGCTCTCTCGCTTTGAAAATGGGCAGAGCGAGCTGTCGGCACAGAAATTTTTTAGCGCTCTCAGCGCCATCCACACGGAAACGGAAGAATTTACCCTTGCAGCCGGCATCCAGGATCATCATTCTCACAAGGAACTCTTAAGCCACATTCAAGACCTGTTGCAAGCCAATCAGCTTGACCTCTTAGAGGAACTTTATCTGGAAAAAGAAAAAGTCACTCAAAAAAGCAAGCACGCTAGTGATTGGGTTGATCGCCTGATTGTGAAGGCCTATCTCTGTGCCCTCAAAGAGTCTGAAAAGGCCTGCCCAGGCGAGCTTGATTTCCTGCATGATTACCTCTTTTCAGTTGATATTTGGGGGCGCTACGAGCTCAATCTCTTCTCTGTCTGCACTCCGGTTTTATCTCTAGATTTGTTTTCCCAATACACCAAGGAAATCCTCTCAAGAAAGGATTTCGCAGCCTTGTTTGCCAACAATCGCAACACCCTGCACACTACTTTTCTTAATGGTTATCTTCTGGCCATCAGTCAGGAAAATATCACCCAAGCAGACTATTTCCAACAAGTCATTGAGCGACACTTTTACGAAGAAAATGAGACCTACTTCCGAATTGTCTATCTCTTTGCTCAGGGAGAGTTAGCTTGTTTGAAAGGGCAAACAGAAGAGGGACTCACTCAAATGAAGCAAGCTGTCGACATTTTCCGAATCTTGAACTGTCAGCATAGCGCTGACTATTATCAAGAAGCTCTTGATACTGCTTTTCAAAAATATAGCAAATAATGCAAATCTCCACTTTTAAACTCAGCGATGTTGAGTTGGGAAGTGGTTTTTTTGATGCAAAATACACTCCAAATTACTCATTTTAACAATTACACTCAAAAACCGTTGAATATATGCAACATATCCTGTGGCTTAGATTTTCTATTTTATACTAAAAACAGAAAGAGCTATCGCAAGTCACTTTCAGAATTTTACCACTTACTTATGAGACCTGACCAGTTGCCGAAAAGCCCTTGTTTTTGGCTTTAAACGGTCTATAATGGTCATCAGAAAGAGAAAAAAACAAAAGCTAGATTACAGATGCACCCAATCAGCTTTTATACAATCTTGCAGTTTAGAAAAGGAGTCTACGATGAAATTATTCTTTAAAAATGGGGTCTATGCCTCACTCAGTCTTTCCCGGATCTTCAACACCTTGGGAGCTTCTATTTTCAATATTGTTTTTGTGGTATTTGCTTCCAGCATGCCCAATCCCAAGTTTGCTATTGCTGTGGCTAATTTTATCGTCCTGATTCCGACTTTCTTTACTATCTTTGCCGGCATCAAAGCTGACAAGACCGTCCATAAGGCTCGTTGGCTGATTCATTTTGGTTATCTTCAAGCCCTGCTCTTTGTCCTTGTTGCCTTCATGACTCGCTCCAGTTCTTATCTAGCCTTTTCAGCCGTCTGCTTGATGAATATTCTTTCAGATATTATCAGCGATTACCGTAGCGGCCTGCAAATGCCGATTTTAAAAAAGAATGTTCCAGAGAAAGACCTTATGGAAGCCTTCTCTTTTACCCAGCTTATCAGCTTTCTTTGTAGCCTGGCCGGACAAGCTTTAGGAGTTTGGCTCCTAACCGTCAGCCAGCAAGACTTTTTCCTAGTGGCTTTGGTTAACGCCCTGACCTTTCTCCTATCCTCCACCATCCTCTATCTAGTCCGCCGCCGATTGACCCATTACCCCGTCGTAATTTCTGAGAAAAAAGCTCCTCTGAAAGAAGAATTGAAGAAAATGTACACATCGTCCAAACTCATCTTTGAGCAGGATGGTTCTAACAATTTTCTCAAACTGCTGGCTCAAATCCTAGTCGTCAACGCTATGGCAGGTTCTCTTATAGCTCTTTATAATCTCTACTTGCTGGACAATCCCATCTTCCAGCTATCCTTTAGCCAGTCGCTCTTGGTTCTTCAGACGGCTCTTGTCCTAGCCATGGTCATCGCCAGTCTGACTCCCAACGATTACTTTAGCCGTCTCTCTCTAAATCAACTAACCCTCTGGGCTGCTCTTACCATGATTCTGCTTGCTATCAGCAACTTCTTGCATCTGCCTGTTTCGTCGGCATTGCTTTTGGATTTTTACTAGCTTATATTTCCGGCAAGATCAATCCCAAAATCAACACCCTCTTACTGAGCAAGTTGTCTTCCGATGTTCTCGCTCAGACTTCCAACTTTCTGAGTCTGCTCTTTTCTTTCTCTGTTCCCCTTGGTACTATGGTCTTCAGCAGTCTAGCCCTCTGGAATATGAATGCTAGCTGGCTCATCTTCAGCATTATCGGTTTGATTGCTCTGCTCCTATCTATTGAGAAAAAGAAAGATGTTAATGAAAGATGATAGATTCAATCCTGCTTCTTTTAAATCAAAATTTATTCGCCTGTAAGACAGTCATAACAAAAAGGAATCAGGCGATAATCGTCCGATTCCTTTTTTTGCCTAATCGCCCTTAGAGGGCTTTTACTCCTTTAGATAAAACACGCGCGCTACCCTCGTTTGATTCTTCCTTTTTCTTATAATTCTTTAGTATTTTCCGCAAAAATTACCGAGAAAATCGAAATTAGTGGAGTCAGTGGGGGAAAGGGGCGCGTGCGGATTTTAAGCTGAATTTTCACTATATTTACTAGAAATTATGGTACAATAATCATAAGCGAGGAGCTGCCACTCCTCACCTATATAGAGCTTATTTGAATCTGCGTCTGTGGCGATTTCTTTTAGGCTCTTTTTTTTTGGTAGCTCAATGAGCTTTAACAACGTCACTAAAGTAGTCAGAAACCTTACTACTGAATTTACGAAGTTAGTTGCTACTTGTAGAAAACTGCTCAGCGTGCTTAGCGAAATTGGCAAGATTGGGAACAATTCAAACGATAGTTTCAAACTTGCTGCTAACAATAAGACTAAATTCATTATGGTCATCTTTATCACTTCCTTTCATTTCAGTCTAAATTAATTATATCGATTCTGTAGAATCGTGTCTATGCTAGAAACTATAACTTTACATACACTGTATATTTTATTTTATAAAATCAACACTACTGTTAGAAAGTTGATAAAAGTTTCTAAAAAATTGCTGAACCTCCTTTCACCTTGTATTCTAGTACCGTTTCAAAATATTGTCCAAGGCAACTCTAGGTCTTTTTAGAGCAATCTTTAATTTTTTTATAGCCATCTCTAGTTTTTTATAGCTAGGAGAACTTTTTTTATAGGCAGAATAGCTTTTTATAGTCAAAAGAAGCCTATCCTTTTTTTATTCTATCATCCATCGTCATTTTTTCATTTTACTTTGGAAGGCTTTTTTCACACAGTGTATATTATAAGAAACGATAGAAACAATTATAGTCATTATAAGCCCTTTTTACTGAGTTTAGAAATGCTACTATTAAAAAAATTTATGCTATTGAACGATAGTTAAGCGATTCATATTCATCACCTCCTTTTTATTCTTGCTGATAAATTTACTTTTACACCCAATATTATAAGAATAAATTTTTTTGAAATAATCGCATTTTTTAAAAATTGTTGTTAAAAATTTTTAAAATATTGGTGGAAAAGCTGCTTAAAAGTACTCTCCTATCGCTTGATATAACTGCCTTTTTTTAAAGCTCTCCCTGTTTCCGTTTGAAAAATTTCAATAATCTCCAAAATTTCCTTTTTTTATTTCTTGAATTAGCTCAATAATCCTTTGAATCCTCGAAATACATAAAAAGAATCTCTGGAAACGAATTACCGAATTGATAAAGTTGAAAGACACAATATGCTAACGAAAGAATGTTATGCGATAAACTAAGCAATTTGTTGCCGATTATTTTTTTCTCATCGTGAGTAAAGTTTGTTATAACTTTTATTAGATTTTTTTATAGTATTTTTTTCAATATGGAATCTCCTTTGATTAAAAATAATAAAATGAACGAAAACTAAAAATTTTTTTATTTTTGTTTCAAATTCTTTTTTTCTCCTTGATTATAAAATTTGTGGGATAATCTATCCCACCTATTCTTATTATAGTTCCTTTTTTCAGAACTGATAACAAGACGATAAAGTGCATGTAATTAGAGAATTTGTCTGCATCACCTCCTTTTATTCTTGCTGATGAATTCAAATTATAAAAAAATATTATAAAAAGTAAATTTTTGAAATAATCGTATTTTTTTAAAAATTCTTGTAAAAAAATTTTTAAATATTGCTGGAAAGCCGCTTAAAATAATCTCCTATCCCTTGATATGAATGGCTTTTTCCAAGCTCTTTCCGTTTCCGATTAAAAAAATTTCAATAATTTCCAAAACTTCTTTTTTTATTTCTTGAATTAGCTCAATAATCCTCTGAATCCTCGAAATACATAAAAGAATCTACCAATAACAAGACGATAAAAGCCCGTGTGATAAAAAGAATTCATCTTCATCACTTCCTTTTATCCTTGCTGATGAATTCAAATTACAAAAAAATATTATAAAAGTAAATTGAATGCTATTTGTCAGTTGTTGACAAAAAAACGCAATAAACGTAAATAAATTGATTTAGTTTATAAATCTTTTATATATTTTATAAATACAAGGTATTTTTCTAAGAGAGATGAACTTTACTTGTTGGTTCTACCCTTGTTTTGATTTCCTCAAAAATGTGATAAATAAAAAAACGATAACTTCTTATTTAGAAGTTATCGTTTTTGTGTATTAGAAAGCTAAAAATTAAGTTTCATTTAGCCTATTCTATTGCTATTAGTTCCAGCCGAAGCGTCTGCCTCGACCATTGCGGTCGAAGTACATCCAACTTCCATCTTCCAGCTGAATCCATTTATTGCGCGCCATTTCACCTGAATTCGGATCAAAGTAACGGTTAGCACCATTGACATAGACAATCTTACCTTTGACTTGCTTGCCATTTTGGTCGAAGTAAAGGGTTTGTTGGCCAATCTGCTGCAAACCAGTCACTGCTTTACCAGCCTGATCGAAGTAATACCATTCGTTCTTGGAACCTTCAACAAACTTGTTGGTTGCCATTTCTCCGGAGTTGGCATCGAAGTAACGGATAGATTTATCAGCCAGAGTTACTAGCTGTCCTTTGACTTGCTTACCATTTTGGTCGAAGTAAAGGGTTTGCTGGCCAATCTTCTGAAGACCTGTTACTGCTTTACCAGCCTGATCGAAGTAATACCATTCATCCTTGGCACCTTCTGCAAACTTGCCGACTGCCATTTCTCCTGAATTAGCATCGAAGTAACGGATAGTTTTATCAGCCAGAGTCACTACTTTACCTTTGACTTGCTTACCATCTTGGTCGAAGTAAAGGGTTTGTTGACCAATCTTCTGAAGACCTGTGACTGCTTTACCAGCTTGATCGAAGTAATACCATTCATTCTTGGCACCTTCTGCAAACTTGCCGACTGCCATTTCTCCGGAGTTAGCATCAAAGTAACGGATACTATTGTCTGCAAGTGTCACGATTTTACCTTTGACTTGCTTGCCATCTTGGTCGAAGTAAAGGGTTTGCTGGCCAAGTTTTTGAAGACCTGTTACAGCAACACCATCTGCTCCGAAATAGTACCAGTCACTTGGATTATCACCTTGGGCAAGCGGTTAGCAGCAGCGTTACCTGAATCCTTATCAAAGTAACGAAGTTTACCATCCTTGGCACGCGCAATCTTGCCCTTGACTTGGTAGCCGTTTTGGTCGAAGAATTGCTGATTGCCACCCAGAGTTACCAGACCTCTAGCCATGACACCCTTGGCATCAAAGTAACGCCAGTTTTGGCCGTCTGTAGTGTAGTAACGATTAAGAATCTTGGCACCGGTCTTATCATAGTAATACTGATTGCCATTTTCATCTTCACGGAGAGAGTCACGTAACTGAATGCCATTCTTGAGGAAGTAGAGCTGTTTGCCGTCAATTTCTTGCGCGCCTGTTGCTAGATAACCTCGTTTATCGAAGTAATACCAATTTCCATTTTCATCTTGGATAAAGGAATTCTTAGCCTCATATCCACTAGTTGAATAGTACTTGAATCCAGTAGTATCTTTGACAAATCCAGTAGAAGCTTTCTTATTGACCAGTTGCTTAGGCAGTACCATCTCACCATTCTTGTTATTGAGATATTCGTTGCTAGCCCAATCTTTAAGAACATAGTAAGCACCACGACCTAAGATATTGGTACCGTTGAAGTGTTTAGCTGACCACTTGGTAATCTTCTCATCAGTCGTCATCTTTTGGCCGTTGGAAATCTGTACTCGTTCAAAGATTTCTGGGTATTTAGCTTTGAGTTCATCCAAGAAGGCTCCACCATACTTGCCTTGATAGTCTGTACCATTCGTTCTAGTATTGGCAACGTAAAGTTTTTCCTTGATTTCCGCGCCTTCACGATAGGTTCCGTAGTTGTTGACACGAGTTGCTGTTACCACTTCCTTGCCTGGCAGGTTGTAGATTTGGTCTGGCACCCAGTCCGCAATGGCTTGGATATTGACACTATGAAGAGCACGGAGAGCATTGAGCAGGTCATTTAAAGAACCATATTTATTGTTTTTGCTCATTGCCATATCATAGCGGTCTTCAAAGGCATAACCATTCTGGATGATAGAGTCTAGGAAAGTACCGTCTTGGCTTGATACATACTGCGGCGGCAGCTCAAATGAAGTCACTCCCCATTCCTTGAAGAGGTTGACATTTTTAGCAATGACTTTATTGGTATATTGGTCATCTCGAGTTGCAAAGTCTTGGAAGTTAGAGAAACCTTCGTAAATCAGCTGAGAATCAAGGGCTGCGCTAGACTCGTAAACCTGACCGCTGGCATTTTTCTTCTTGCTGGCTGCTACACGAGCATCCTGATCTGCCTTAGCACCAACTGGTACCCAAACAGCCAGATAACCAGAAACTTGGACATTGCTGTAGCCTGCGATATCATTCATATCAAAGGTCAAAATACCATTAGCATCTGTCTTCTTCCAGAGCGATTGCGGCACTTCTTCGTCAGTTAGATAGCGGGAAATACCATCTTTGGTCGTCAAAAGTACCGGACGGTAGTATTGATTCTTATGGGCTGCTCCCATATTGACTTGCAGTTTATCCCACTCGTTCAGCTTGAGATTCGGGTTGTTAGAAGCAATAACTGCCATCCCTTGGGTACGAGTCTCTGCTGTTCCTTCATCTGTTGCTTCGTTGGCACCGGTACCGTAACGAACAGAGGTCAAAATTCCATTGTAAGACCATTTATCAGCCTCACGAGGGACACCCATATAGGTGACTTTCATGTCCTGACCACCAGCTACATACTTAATCCGAGCACGCAACAGGGCATCGATAGCGTCGTGGTAAGGAGATTTTTTCTCCATGTATTGACCGTCATCTGTGTAGAGATCACCATAGTAGACCCGAGTGATGGAGTCTTTGTTGGAGAGCATGAGAGCATGAGCAGTTGGAATATTGAACTGCGTATACTTCTTGTCTGCCTTGCGCATATCTTCGTTGTAGATCTTGAAGGCTTGCTTGAGCTCATCCATGGTAAAGGTCAAACCATCCGTATTTGGATTGATATTTTCCCGGATGATGTCGGCAATAACGGTCTGTACTTCACTATCATGAGCCCGAACAAAGATATAGTTGGCCATCCGCTCGCCCTTTTTCTTTTCAGTAGAACGGTCATTCAGACTATTCGTAATCGTTGGCTCTACTCCGCTACGGATAGAAAGCTTACGCATGAACGAATAAAGCAAGGACAGACGAAGCTTATTATCAATCGGCAATTGAGCACCCTTGGTGTCCTTGTTGTAGTCAGGGTCGTTGTCAGACCAAGCTTCCAAGATAGACAGGTGCTTAATAGCCTGCTCTTCACTTTCTCCAACCTTGTAGCGAGACTTGAAGTAGTCAGAGGCAATCTGGAGCAAGTCTGCATTGACATTGTCTACCGCATCGACACGAACCCCGTCAAAGTTAGCAGTCGGATCATTGGCTACAATGCTACCGAAGTTCATCATAAAGTGCAGCCAGTTGAGTTGCTCAGCCTGAACAGCTGGATTAGAGTTGTCAAAGTCGTTAGCTAGCAGGAACTCATAACCACCATTTGACTTGTCAATGAAGTACTTAGGTGTACCAGTTTGGTTGGTTGGTGTGCGGTTCAGGATGCGGTACTTAGAATTAGCATGAGAAGTCTTATCACTATTGGTATAAAGCAGAGCTCCGCCTTGCAAGTGGTCCTTATTAGTACCAGTTGTTTCAGACTCTGTCTTGATATTCCAGTTTGGCTGAGTTTTGACAAATGAGCCCATCAGTGTTCTCAGCCATTTAGTATCGCCTTCTTTACCGATTCTTTCTTCAATTTTGCGCTGAACCTGCTGAGAAGCACCTGTCAGGATAGCTTGTTCCACTTTGTTTTCAAAAGCTCCTGCTCCCAAACCTTGCTGGTTCATATAGTTGAGATAGCTAACCTGCGTTTGCTTATCAGGCCACCAAGCCATTAAAAGCGGACGCAAGTCAGTCTCTGTAGACTGAGTCCATGTTTTTCCATCCTTGAGGATAGCTTTTGGACGATACCAGCTATCTGCTGTCAAATAGCCGTCAACTGTTTCGATGTCCTTGTCCGTTGTACCATGGAAGGCATTCATTCTGGTAAATTCATTGTTGAGGCTGCTAGTACCTTGCTGGAATTGATACTCAGCTGAATCAATCAGTGCTCCAGTCTCTGCATCGAAATAAAGAATTTTTCCATTAAGCTCAACAGCGAAATTCTTTTTAACTGTACCGTCGTCCTGAACATAATATTTCTTGCCATCAATCGTCTTAATGTGAGATAAGACATCATCATCATGCTCAGTATTAACAGGTGCCGCTTGGGCTTGAGCAGCAAGCATTCTTTCAGCTATCGCTCCCTGTCTTTGAGCCGGTTCTGGCAAACGATCTTTCTTTGCAACCTTTGGATTTGCAACAATCTTGTCTGTAACAGTCTTTTTTGCTTGTTTATCAACAGCCTGCTTTTGAACAGTTGCTGGACTTGCTTGTCTATCCTGATTAGCTGCTTCCGTTTTAGCAGTTTCTGATGCTGCGTTAGCTGCTTTTGCTTCTTCAGCAACGGCTGCCTTTTCTGTAGTTGCCGCTTCTGCTACTGCCGGTTTAGCTGGCTCTTGAGCATCTGTTTGAGCTGTTGCTTCCGTATTTGCTGCAGTCCCAGCAGTCTTTTCACTAGCTACAGCAGCATCAGTCCCCTTGTCTGCAGAAGTTGCTTTTTCTGCTTCCAGCGGAGAAGCTGAGTTGGCTTGTACTTGAACTGGCTGCCCTGAACTGATATCCTGAGCTGCAGCTGTTTCTTGAACAGCCACCTGCTTAACATCATCGGCATGGACAAGACCTGCTTCGAGACCAAGTACCTTTGGTGCTACAATAAGCGCTAAGGTAGTCACACCGATGGCTACCCAGTTCTTCTTAACTTTATGCATCTTATAATGAATTTTTTTCTCCATCATAAAACCTCCTTTTGAAATTAATATAAAGTTTTACCTTTATTTTATCCCTTTTTCAGAGGAGGGCCTATTTTATTTGCACATCTGCAACTGGGGAAGATAAATTCTTTTCAAACTGGGCTTTGAGCTTCTGAGCAACACCGAAGGAGTCTAAAAAAATTCCAAAAGAGATAGGCATTGCTCAATATCACTCAGAGCATGGCTATTCCCAACCTTATAAGAATAAAGCGCCTTATGATACTTAATCAGCATCCGATCATAGAGATCTGTCTCAGGGATTTTTGAATGGTCAATATAATTGAGGAACTTCATAGCAATCTGTAGATGATTCCCCTCATACAGACGCTGATAACATTGAGCAGCATCTTGATAATACGCCGCCGATTCTCCGGTAGGTCATTATAAAACTGGGTCCGATTGATCATCTCGCTGGCAAAGGTTTCCAGTGTTTCCAAGGTCAAGAGATCCACACTATTAGTAAAGAGCCAAAGCTCGTAGCGTCCCCACTCCTCGACTGAAAAAAGATGATCGGTCAGAAATTCTATATCCTTCTTGCTAATCTGAAAATCTGGACTGCAGGAAGACAGAACTGCTCTGACGACAATCGTATTGAGCCTGTAATTCTTTTTCTCAGGGAATTTTTCGACCAAAGCTTCTGAGCTAGCCAAAATATTTTGGAGCTTGACGACATTGTTTTCCTGATAAGCCTCGGCAACTTTTTTTGAAAAAAGCACATCATCCGACTCAATGTAGTTATGATAAACATATTGAAATTCGTCTAGGGAGACTGCCATATTCTTTAAGCAGCAATAGAAAGAATCAAGCGTGATACCACTGACTCCCCCGCTCAAAAACGAGACAGCTGTGCCACTGAAATATCTCCCTGCCGCCACCTCTTTAAGGGACATGTTTTTAGATTCTCTAATGACTTTGAAAAATTTTTTTCCAAATGTTTTTCAACATACCGAACCCCCGGTTTCATATATGCAATAAAAAAATTCCTACTAAGTTTAATATACTCGCATTATGTTGCTTTTTATATTACTGAAAAATTATCTAATATTTCAAAACAATACAATTCGATTAATTTGAATAATAAAATAGCTCAATATAGTGATTTTCTGAAAGTCTTTCTGATATTTCAAGAAAAAGTTGTTTCAAGAGGAAATATTGACAGGTTCAGCCTGACAACTTGAAAATACTGATTTTTTCTGATGAAACCTCTATACCTATACAAAAATAAACTTGGGCACACCAAGCTTTTTGATGATTTGAAATGAAATCGCAACACTATTCAATCGCACATATTTTTAGATTCAAACTAAAGAGAGCAAAACAAAAAGGGGTTAAGACTGTGCTAGACAGAACTAAACCCTTTTATAATTCTTCATTTTTACATATGTCTCAAGCGCTCCACCCGCTCTGAAATAGGAGGGTGCGTATAGAAGAGTTTCTTCAGTCCGCCTTCTTTCTTAGGATCGCTGATATAGAGAGCTGCGCTGGCATCATCGACATGATGCTCCATAGGCTCGCTGCGATCCAGCTTGAGTAGGGCATTAATCATCCCTTGCGGATTGCGGGTCAGCTCTACACTGGAAGCATCAGCCAGAAACTCCCGCTGACGAGAAATGGCCAACTGCACCAAGGTAGCTGCCAAAGGAGCCAGAATGATGGCAATCAGCGATACGATAAGGAGAATAATTCCCAAACCACTATCGTTATCTCGATCATTACTACTGCGCCGTCCGCCACCAAACCACATCATCCGGCCAGCTAGGCTAGACAACATGGTAATAGCACTGGCCAAAGCCACAGCAATCGTTGAAATTCGGATATCGTAATTGCGAATATGACTGACTTCATGGCCAATCACTCCCTCAAGCTCCTCACGATTCATGATTTGCAAGATACCCGTCGTTGCTGCGACAGCTGCATTTTCCGGCTTAGAGCCAGTTGCAAAAGCATTGGGAGAGGGATCCTCTACGATATAGACACGTGGCATCGGAATCTGAGCCACCATGGCCATATCCTGAACAATATGATAGAGCTCAGGCGCTTCCTGCTCAGAGACCTCGCGAGCCCCGTTCATAGCCATGACAACCTCTGTAGACTGAAAAATCATCACTCCGGCATAAATAGCTCCGATAATCAAGGCTAACAAGACACCACCTAGAGCAGACCTCAGCCAGAGATAGCCAATAGCTGCTCCAACAAGAGCCAAGAGACCGAAAAAAAGCGATAAGGAGGAGCCATGTCCTCCTTTTATTGCTGGCAATTTGATCAAATAGCATCTTAGTCACCTAGTCCAGTACTGCCAAAGTCAACTTTTGGTACAGCCTTTTCTTCTTCTGGTGTCTTGAGGAAGTCTGCAGCTTTAAAGCCAAACATTCCTGCAACAATATTGCTTGGGAAAGTTTCCAGCTTGACATTGTAGTTGCTAGTTACTGAATTATAAAGCTGACGAGAATAAGCAATTTTATTTTCAGTATTGGTCAGCTCTTCCTGCAACTTCAGGTAGTTGGTGTTAGCTTTCAGATCTGGATAGCTTTCAGCTACTGCAAAGATTCCAGAAATCTGACGAGAAAGGGCGTCACTGGCTTGCATAGCTTCTGCTGGTGAAGCAGCTGAAGATACCTGGTTGCGCAGTTGTGTTACCTTTTCCAAGGTTGCCTGCTCGTATTTGCCATAGCCTTTGACCGTTTCCAAGAGGTTAGGAATCAAATCATTACGGCGTTTGAGCTGCACATCAATCTGGCTCCAAGCTTCCTGAGTCTGCATGCGGCTTTTAACCAAGGTATTGTATGCGCCAACGACAAAGAATGCTAAAACCGCGACAATAATAAGAACAATAATAAAAGTCATGATATACTCCTTCAATTTTGATTAGACTTATTATATCAAAAAATAGTGGAACTGTCTTTATTCTTGACATAGATTTAGAAAAGATGTATGATAAAGGAAAGAATAAACCGACTGTCGGTCGAATAAAATCTTACTACTAAAAAGGATGCAAGCATGGCCAATAAAAAAGACTTTATCTTAGATACCGCTCAGGAGCTTTTTATGGAGCAAGGCTTTGACCAGACCTCTATCTCTCAAATTTTAGAAGCGACTCAAATCGCCCGTGGTACTCTCTACTATTACTTTTCTTCTAAGGAAGAGATAATGGATGCCATCATTGAGCGAACCATTGAAAGAGCATTTACAGCTTCCCAAGACTTTGCTGATAATCGTGAATTGACTATCATAGAGCGCTTGGTTGGCAGCATGGCTGCACTGAATCTCAATCACCAAGAGGGAGAGGAGGTGCTGCTGCATCTCAATCAGCCGCAAAATGCGCTCCTGCACGAAAAGACCAATCAAATTCTTCTTGAACGGGCACCTCAGATTCTACTTCCCATCATCCAAGACGGCATCGCTGCTGGAGACATGAAGACTGATTATCCCTACGAAAGCCTGGAAATGATTTTAACTTATTCGCTTCAAGTTTTTGGCAGCAGTTTTCAGGCTCTCCCCCCAGAAAAACAGCAGCAAAAACTTCAGGCTTTTCTCTATCTTTTAGAAACTCTTTTTCACAGCCGGCAAGGCTACTTCGATTCCTTTCTATCTCTGATTCAGACTCAAAGCAGCTAGACAGCTAATTACTAGATTTACTATTTCACTTACTTGACATTGCAAGCATAAGGAGGTAACTATGAAACAATCAGGCTTTAGACTCTTTTTATTGATTTGGATAGGAAGCCTCATTTCAGAAATCGGCTCTGGTATGACTTCTTTCGCTTTAGGTGTTTATATCTTCCAGCTGACCGGTTTGGTTTCTGTTTCTTCTTTTGTTACGCTTTGTGCTTTTTCTACCCGGTCTTTTGGTCACCCCTCTGGCTGGAATTCTGGCAGATCGCTATGACCGAAGGTTGCTGATGGCTCTGGGAGATGGTCTGTCAGGTTTAGGAGTTCTCTGGATTTACTTTAGTCTGAAGAATCCTGCTTTGATTTTTATCTGTATTGGAGCTGCCATTAGCTCACTCTTTTCAGCCTTGGTCAATCCAGCCTTTCGAGCTACGATTTCCGACTTGCTGCCTGAGGACCAGTTATCAAAAGCAACTGGTTTGTCCCAGATTAATGGCATTGCCCGCTACCTGATATCACCAGCCTTAGCTGGAATGATTTTGGCGAGTGGACATATCAGCACGATTCTGTTGCTGGATTTTTCAACCATTTTCGTGACAGTAGCCTGCACCTTGCTCGCTCGTAGAGCTATTCATTCGCAAGTTTATAGCAGTGACAGTCGGTTCTGGGCAGATTTCCTTAAAGGTTTTCAAATCGTCTATGGAAAAAAAGGCATCTGGATTTTAGTCCTAGCTGGAACAGGCTTTTCCTTCTTTCTGGGAACAATCCAAATCCTGCTTTCTCCCTTGGTGCTGGCTTTCGCAGACGCCAAAACAGCCGGCTGGGTCATGACCATCTCTAGCAGTGGTATGCTGATAGGAGGCTTGGTTCTGGGGATATTTGCTATCAAAAAGCACTTCCATCATATGCTCTGCCTATCTCTATTTCTACTGGGGCTCTTCATAGTTGGGCTGGGAATGAAGGAAAACTTCATCTGGATTTGCAGCTTTGGCTTTCTCCTCTTTGCTGCTCTGCCTTTTGCCAATACTGCCATTGACTATCTGGTCCGCATCAATATCAATAAAGCGGATCAGGGCAAGGTCTGGGGAACCATTGGGATTATTTCTCAGCTGGGCTATGTGCTAGCTTATGTTGGCATGGGTTGGGTCGCGGATACTCTTTTCAAGCCCTCACTGACTTACTTTGGCTGGCTGGCAAATTCCGTCGGCAAAATCATCGGTGTTGGAGGAGGCAGAGGCTACGGTCTGCTCTTTATCCTATCCGGTATCTCTATCAGCATCGGTGCTTACCTGCTCTCCCGAGCACGTTCAGTAAAGGAGCTGGAATATGTTTCAACGCTTGATAAAAAATGATTTAAAAGAAAACAAAGTCAGTATGCTGGTCATCGGGCTTTTCCTGCTTCTGACTCTGACCCTAAGCTTTGCAGCTACACGCCTTACCGTCAGTCTCACTAGCTCAATTGAGCGCTTTGTAGAAACAGCTAAAAGTCCTCACCTGCTACAGATGCACAGCGGAAGCGTTGACCGAGAACGACTGCAAAACTTCGTCCAGCAGCATTCAGAAATTGCCTCTTGGCAGCTGACAGACTTTGTCAATGTAGAAGGGTCGGCCATCCGTATCAACCAGCAGGATTCGCTTCAGGACAGCTCGCAGGATAATGGCTTTTCCAGTCAGAACCAAAATTTTGACTTTCTGCTGGATCAGAATAACCAACTAGCCCAGCCTCGGCCGGGCCAAGTTTATATCCCCCTTTATTATTACAATAGCGGAAAAATCAAAATCGGCGACAAAATAAGGGTCGGCAAGCTGCAGCTAACTGTCCAGGGCTTTATCCGAGATGCCCAGATGAATGCTGGTCTAGTCTCCTCCAAACGCTTCCTCATCTCACAGACTGATTTGCAGACTCTGAAAAAAGAAGCATTTGCATCTAATGAGAACCTGATTGCTTTTCGAGTGCATAAGCTTAGCCAGATCTCTACTATCGAGCAAGCCTATAAAAATGCAGAGCTTGAGTCCAATGGACCGCCTATGATTACCTATCCGACCATCAAGATGATTAACGGCTTCAATGATGCTCTAGTCATCTAGTCATGGGGCTGCTGGTTTTGGCTATCATTGGCATCACCTTTCTCTGCATGCGCTTTGCCCTCTTGACCAAGATTCAAGAAGAACTGCAGCAGATTGCTGTTATGAAAGTGATGGGGTTACCCCAAAGCTTTATCAGCAGGGTCTACCTGACCAAGTATTATTTCTGTCTGGCTCTAGCAACCATCGCAGGCTGGGGACTGTCCTTTCTTCTGAGTGGTCCTTTTAAAAAGCAGATGGCACTGTCTATGGGGCAAAACTCGACGCCCTTCTATAGCTATCTTTTGGAAATGCTAGTAGCTCTGCTGCTCTGTCTCTTGGTCTTCTGGCTAACTGCCCGGCCTCTAAGCTCTTTTAAGAAAATGACGCCCGGCCAAGCTTTAAGATTAGCTTCTTCCAACAGTCTGACCGAGACGCGTTCTACTCCGAAGATGGGCTTACCGTCTATCCCCTTCTTAGACAGACCCTATTTCGCTCTGAAAACGATTCTGAATCATAAAAAACTCTATTTGACTATCTTGCTCATTGGCAGTTTGATTAGCCTGCTTATCCTGCTCCCAGCCAGTCTCTACAGCACTGTGATGGACAAGAATTTCATTCAGTATCTGGGAGCCGGCCAGACTGATGTGTTGGTTGACATTTCTCAAACTGAAGATATCGATACCAAGGCTGCCCAGCTTCTGAAAGAACTGCAGGCAGACAAGGATATCGCAGAAATTAATCAGTACCAGAGCCAGAATTTCTCCTATCAAGACCAGCAAGGTCATACCCAGCAGTTGCGGGTAACTCTGGGAAACCATGCAGGATTTCCAGTCAGATACAGCCAAGGCCGCTATCCTAAAAATGAGCATGAAATTGCCCTCTCCAAGCTTAAGGCAGAGGAGCTCAAGCTAAAAGTAGGAGACAGCTTGACCTTGACGGTAGACGGTCAAGCAAGAAAACTAAAAATAGTCGGTATCTACTCAGACCTGACCTACGGCGGCAAGACCGCCAAGGCTGTATTTGTGACAAAGCAAGCTCAAACGCTCAATAGTCTTACGGCCATCCGCCTTAAAGATGTTAGCAACAAAGCTAAAAAAATCAACGATTGGAAAAACGGTATTCCAACTATAAATTAACCGACGTAGAAGACTTTTTCCATCAGACTTTTGATGACACTCTAGCCATGCTCCGCCTGATTCAGACCAGTGTTTTCTGGACAGGGCTTGGCATTGTCTTCATCCTTATGACTCTCTTTGTCTATCTGATTTTCACCAAGGACCAAGCTGACTTGGCACTTTATCGGATGCTGGGATTTGGAAGTGAACGACTCAAGAACCACTACCTGCTCGCCGTCTGCTTCATCTTGATGCTGGCTCTGGCAATAGCCGACCTGCTGCTCCTTAGTCTAGGGCAAGAAGTCTGCAGTCTGCTGCTCAGCAGCTTCGGTATCAGCAAACTCCAGCTCATCATCAATAAGTCCCTTACTTTTCTATGGACACCGCTGGCTCTGCTTCTTAGTGGACTCACAGCAGCACACATCAGTCTCCGAGCTCTGAACAAGCTGGAAATTGGACGTTATCTCAAGGAACATTGATCTTGAGCAGATAGTTTCCGAGCGCTTAGCATTAATTCTACATCCGAGGAGAAGCCTATGTTATTAGAAGCACATAACCTCAGCAAAAGCTATCAGGAAAATCAGGAGCCCATTCTCCGTGATTTGTCGCTAGAGATTGAAAGCGGCCAATTCATCGCCATCATGGGGCCGTCTGGCTGCGGGAAATCCACTCTTCTCAATCTTCTGTCCACCATTGACAGACCTGACCAAGGCCAGATTCTTTACCAGGGACAGGACTTGCTGGCCATGAAAGATAAAGACTTAGACCGCCTTCGCAGGGAGGCTTTCGGCTTTGTCTTCCAGCAGGCAACCTTCCTGAAAAATCTCAATATCCTAGACAATATCTGCCTACCGAGTATCATTGGTAAGAAAGGCAGCGAGCGAAAGGCAGCCTATGAACGAGCCAAGGAGTTAATGGCTCTGACTGGGATTAAGGACATTGCTCAGCGCTCTATCCATCAGGTATCGGGCGGCCAGCTCCAGCGAGCCGGCATCTGCCGGGCTCTCATGAACCAGCCTCGAATCATTTTTGCTGACGAGCCGACAGGAGCCCTCAACTCTCAGGCTGGCCGTCAAGCTATGGAACTCATGCAGCACTTCCACCAGCAGGGCGCAAGCATTCTCCTAGTGACGCACGATGCCAGCGTAGCTACCTATGCTGACAAAGTCCTGCTCATTTTAGATGGCAAGATAAAAAAAGAAATTCTGTTTACCCCCACTTCTAATCAGGATGAGTGGCGCCAGCTGCTCTTGGCGGAGCTCAATCAGATTGGCATATAAGAAAAGAGGCCCTTTGTACTGACCCCAAAAAGTTAGACAAATAATTATTGAAAGGATTTAGTTCTGTATTGCACAGGGCTAAGTCCTTTTAGTTTGACTTTGATTCGTTTGTTATTGTAGTAATCAATGTAGTCCACAATAGCTTGCTCAAGGTCTTCTAAAGACCTAAAGTTCTTCTCATAACCGTAAAACATCTCAGACTTAAGAATGCCAAAGAAGGACTCCATCATGCCGTTGTCTGGGCTGTTACCCTTGCGTGACATGGATGGCTGAATTCCCTTATTCTCTAGAAACCGATGATAAGAATCATGTTGGTATTGCCAGCCTTGATCGCTATGGAGAATCGTATTCTCGTAGTGTTTCTCTGTGAATGCCTGTTCCAACATCGTTTTTACTTGTTCTAAATTAGGCGAACAAGAAAGATTAAAAGCAATAATTTCGCTGTTAAAGCCATCTAAAACTGGCGATAAATACAATTTCTGCCTGCTTGCTGGAATGGCAAACTCTGTCACATCCGTATAGCACTTTTCCATTGGCTTGGCTGCTTCAAACTGGCGTTGAATGAGATTCTCTGCTTTCTTGCCAATCTCTCCTTGGTAGGAAGAATACTTCCGTTTTTCGACGAATTCGAGCCGTTAAACCAAGGACTTTCATCAGCCGTTGGACCTTCTTATGATTCACCACGAAGCCATGATTTCTTAATTCAAGAGTAACTCTCCGATAGCCATAATTTCCTTTATGCTCACTATAAATGGCCTGAATTTCAGCTTTAAGTTCTTGATTCTTATCTGGTTGATCTAGCTGTTTTAAGTGATAGTAGTAAGTTGAGCGAGCTAAATGTGCCGTTTCAAGAAGTAAATCTAATCGAAATCCTCCTGAAACCATTTCTCTAACTGTCTCTGCCTTTCTCGCTGTAAGGCTTCGTCCCTGTCTTCTAGCTCTTTTAACTTTTTTAGGTAGGCCACCTCAGTACGTAGACGCTCATTCTCCTCTTGAAGTCGCTCTAATTCTGTCATTTCTTCCCAAGTTTTCTTCCGTTTACGTCCCATTTTAACTGGTCTCCCTCTTGTTTTCTCAACAATAGTATACCCGTTTTTCTTGTATTGTGCCAGCCAATTTGGAAGTAATCCACTACTTGGAAGAGCATAATCCAGAGATACGCTTAGTTGCGAACGACCTTCAATCAAAACCTTATTGATGATTTCTTGTTTTAATTCAGGAGAGTAATAACGGTTTTTCCCTTTTTTGACACTATCTATTCCGTAGCGATCAATCAATCGAATTAAGTAGTCAAGATTTGAAAGGTTCATTCCATATTTTTCTGAAAGTCGCTTTAAGCTGATTCCTTGTTTTCTTAGTTCATAGATTCGAACTTTATCCTCATAAGTTAATTTCATTTAAAAACACCCCAAAAGTTAGATTTTTTCTGTCTAACTTTTGGGGTGCGGTTCACTTTGGCAGAATGCCGGGGTCTCTTTTTTATGATATAATAGGATGAATACTGACAAACAAGGATGAAACTATGACACCGCAAGAATTTTTACCAGCTATTGAGCCAGCAGGGAATCGAGCTGACCGACCGCCAGAAAGACCAGTTTGAGCGTTATTTTGAACTCTTGGTCGAATGGAATGAAAAAATCAATCTGACAGCTATCACAGAGAAAAATGAAGTCTATCTCAAGCATTTCTATGATTCAATAGCGCCCGTTTGCAAGGCCTGATCGATAATCAAGAGCTTAAGCTGCTGGATATCGGCGCCGGTGCCGGATTTCCCAGTCTCCCTATGAAAATCATCTATCCTCAGATGGATGTGACTATAATTGACTCGCTCAACAAACGAATCAACTTTCTCAAACTGCTGGCAGAGGAGCTCGAGCTGGACAAGGTTCACTTCTACCACGGCCGCGCAGAAGACTTTGCTCAGGACAAGGCTTTTCGGGCCAAATTTGACCTAGTCACTGCCCGTGCAGTCGCTCGCATGCAGGTCCTGTCTGAACTGACCATTCCCTATCTGAAAGTTGGCGGCAAGCTCCTAGCGCTCAAGGCTTCCAATGCTCCAGAAGAACTGGATGAAGCCAAAAATGCCCTCAATTTACTCTTTAGCAAGGTCCAAGACAACCTCAGCTATGCCCTACCAAACGGGGACCCCCGCTTTATCACAGTGGTTGAGAAGAAGAAAGAAACACCCAATAAATACCCCCGTAAAGCCGGCATGCCAAATAAAAGACCATTATAAGAAGAAAAGCAGGCAATTCAGTGATTGCCTGCTTTTTAAATGCTTCGTTTAGATCAGTTGAAAAAATCCGATGTACTAAAGAACTTCGTTACGCGACCGCTTTCGTGTTTGATAGTAGATTAAAAGCACTAAAAATGACAAGGTCTGAGCCACGGTGATTCGAAGACTCAGTAGCTGATCCGTTCCATTTTTTGATAGGACATGAAGCAGATTAACCACCGTGTTATTAACAAAATGAACAGTCATGCCCATATAGAGACTTCCCGTCATCTTAGCCATAAGAGCAAACTGAAGACCAATCAGAAAACTAGTGAGAACTAAGATCAAACTATTAATCCAGAAGCCTGTCAAGCTCATTTCCCCATCAAGCAAACTTCTGAAGGGTGCCATGATATGCCAGAAACCAAAAAGCAGACTGGAAAAAAGAGCTGCTTTTATAAAGCTGTATTTTCTTTCAAAAACTTTTTGAAAGAGTCCACGGAAGATTCCTTCTTCCATGAGGACATTGATGAGATTGCCCGTCAGACAGATCAATAGAAAAAGATGGCCCCTTTGCTGGCCGATATTGCCGTTGACCGAATAAGCAGACACATAGAAATCAAGCCCCAGAAAATTTCCTTGGCTCAGCAACACAGCGATTTCTACCAGATAAGCTAAAGCAAAAAATAGACTCCCCCAGATTAGCCCTAGACTAACACGACGGAACAAGTTTTTTGTCCCCAAGCCAATTTGTTTGAAATTCAGGCCGTAAAAACGCAAAGCCGGGACCAGTAGTACCAGCCCTAGGAGTTTGTGGACAAAAGATTCTCCCCAGAATGTCTGATCCGTCCTCAAAATCATGTATTCTGCAATCCGCAGAATACAGCAAACCAAATAAATAATCAAAACAACTTGAATCTGTCGGACATATTGGTCTTTAATTCTTTTTATTTTCATACTTTCTTATTCCCCTTTCCTACCCCCACGGATTATAAAAGCGGCCGTGATTGACTGCGAAGAGTACAAAGCAGAGCAATAGAAAAGCAACTGCCAGTGCCAGCACCAGCATATCTCGCTGAGTCAGAGCCTGATAGGTATACCAGGTCCGTTTTTTATTCTTGCCGAAACGGCGCAGCTCCATGGCTGTAGCAATGGTATTGATGCGCTCTAGCGAGCTGAAAATCAACGGAATGATAATCTGCAGATTTCCTTTCACGCGCTGAGTCAGTTTGGCTTTCTTGGATAATTCCTGCCCGCGCGCTTCCTGGGACATCCTGATGAGGAAAAATTCTTCCTGCAAATCTGGAATATAGCGGAGCGTCAGACTGACTGCGTAGCAATTTTATAAGAAATACCAAGCTGATGAAGGCTGGAAGCAAACTGACTAGGATGGGTTGTCATGAGGAAAATCACTGCCAGAGGTATGGTCGAAACATACTTGAGCAGGAGATTAAAGAGGTAGAACAACTCCTGAGCTGTTAGGCTATAAGCTCCCCATCCGGTCCAGAGGACATCTTTGGCTCCATAGATATCAACACCATACTGAGGCGCAAAAAGATAGACCATCACTAAGTTAAGAGCAGCAAAGGATGCAGCAAAGACTAAAACAAATGAAATGTCTCGAATGCGGATATGGGACAGCCGAAAGAGGCAGAGGGACAGCAGGGCTAGCCCCAGCAAAAAGCGAGTATCATAGCTGATCATGGCTGCCACTGATACCAGAACGAAGAACAGCATCTTGCTGGCACCGGACAAACTATGAAGAAACGTCTCGCCTGCATGATAGCCGATTAAGTTTCGCTGATTAAGCATGCTTGTCCTCCTTTTTTCGCATATAAAATTCGGTCAAAGCCAGAGGGTTCGTTCCAATCTTCTCAGCCAGAGCAAAGATTGACGTTTCCTTTAGATGAGCCGCCGCAATCAACTCTTGATCTGTCAGCACCTGAGCAGGCGCCTTATCGGCTAAAATCTGACCATCCACCACAACCACTGCCCGGTCTGAGTAATCCAGCATCAGCTGCATGTCGTGCGTAATCATGATAATGGTATGTCCCTGCTGGTTGAGCTCATCTAGAAATTCCATCATCTCTGTATAATGGCACTGGTCCTGGCCAGCTGTCGGTTCATCCAAGAGGATAATCTCTGGGTTCAGCACCAAGATAGACGCAATAGTCACCCGCTTCTTCTGGCCGAAAGACAGGGCCGAAATCGGCCAACTACGAAATTCATAGAGTCCGCAGGTCTTAAGAGCTGCATGGACCCGCTCTTTGATCTCTGCTTCTGCCAGTCCGCGCAAGCGCAAGCTAGAGCCACTTCATCAAAAATCATGGCTGCTGAAATCATCTGATTAGGATTCTGCAGGACATAGCCAATCCGCTCAGCCCGCTCCTTGATAGAGTCTCCCTTGACGTCCTGACCTTTCCAGCTATAGCTCCCCTCAGTCTCGATAAATTGACAGAGAGCCTTGGCCAGGGTTGACTTACCAGCTCCATTTTTACCAACGATGGCTATCCGCTCACCCTTGAAAATCTTCAGGCTGATATCCTGCAAAATAGGCTTGCCGCCGCTCTGGTAAGCAAAGGACACATGCTCCAGTTCCAGTAAGGGCTCCTGAGGCTCTTTGTCAGAGTCAGACCAGTCTCTTCCTTCAAAGGTCACATCTGCCAGCTGCAGCTGATCCAAGCGTGACAATCCTTCAGTCTTTTCCACTTCAACGCCCAGCAGGCGCAGGGTCGTAATGTAGAGCGGTTCGCGGATGCCATTTTCAGCTAGCAGTTGGGTTCTGAGCAGGTCATCCGGCTGTCCATCAAATAGAATGCACCCATCATTGACAAGCACCAAGCGATCCACTGGCCGATAGAGAACATCTTCTAAACGGTGCTCGATAATCAGAGTTGTCGTTTCCGTCTCCCGATGAAGCTGGTCAATCAAATCAATGGTATCCTGACCCGACTTGGGATCCAGATTGGCCAAGGGCTCGTCAAAAAGCAGAATAGGGCTCTCGTCAATCAAAACCCCAGCCAGACTGACGCGCTGCTTTTGACCGCCAGATAGATCCTGGGGCCGATGCTGCAAAAGCTCTGATAAATCCAGCTTCTCAGCCCAGGTTTTGACTTTTTCGCGCATAAACGACAGCTCCATCACGTCATTTTCCAGCGCAAAGGCCAAATCTTCTGCTACGCTAAGCCCGATAAACTGGCCATCCGTGTCCTGCAAGACCGTGCTGACAAGATTGGACTTATCATAAATGCTGGCCTCAAAAGCTGACTGCCCCTTAATCAAGAGTTGACCGCTGGCCTCTCCTTTATAAATGTTGGGGATAATCCCATTGAGGCACTGGCCCAGCGTTGACTTTCCAGAGCCAGACGGCCCGACAATCAGAACCTTCTCCCCCTCGTAAATAGTCAGATTAATCTGCTTCAGGGTCGGCTCAGACTGGGCCTGATATTGAAAGCTAAAGTCTTCAAATTGGATAATTGGTTTTTTCATCTTATTTCTCTATAATGCCAGAGCGATTTGAATCGCTAGATTGGCAATCTTATCTTTTTCGTCTAAGTCTGCGTGGTTGGCGAGGTTGCGCATATCCCAAGCTTCCTCAGACAAGTGGTCGGCTGCATAAAAGAACTGGCAGACGGTTATCTCTCGAAAAGCTGCTAAAGCCGCAACTGCGGAACATTCCATATCTACACAGATAGCTCCCTCCGCCTTTCTCTTGCGGAGTTTAGCAGGTGTCTCACGGTAAATGCCATCTGTCGTCCAGACCTTGCCCTTGCTATGAGAAATACCGCGCTCATCCAGAAAAACCGTCAGAAAATCTTTCAAGCCAAGATTGACTTCCTGCTCACGGCTAGCTGGCTGGTAGTGATAGCTAGTCCCTTCATCACGTAGGGCAGCTGTCGGGATAATAACGGAAGTTTCCTCAATCTCCTCATCCAAGATACCGCAAGTACCGAAAAGTACCAGCTTTTTCATACCAAAAGCAATCAAATCCTCCAGAATAGCCACACAGGCCGAGGCTCCAACCGGTGCATTGAAGAGAGCCAGTTCCCGTCCATCCGCGAAAATACGATAGATAGGAATTTCAATATTTGCCATGCTAGTTGTCGTAATCAGCTCATGCTCAAAATCAGCCAACATCCGCGCAAAAGTCTCTCTGGCAAAGCAAGAAACAGCCGTCTCCGGAAAGCCTTCTATAGATTTATTCAAGTCTTCTGGATTGATGATGGCCTTGCGACTTTGGTCAAATTCTTCAAGTATCATAGGCTTGCTCTCTTATCCCTTTCTTCCTGATGAAACAGCCAGCAGTTCTCTGCTGACTTCATCTTACCATTGTATCATAAAAAGACGGTCTGCTGAACGCTGTCTGCATATTTTCTAGATAGTAAAACCTATAGGCAGACTCTATAGCTACAAATGAAGTGAATACTTTGTCCAATGTTTTTCCAACAAAAAAGACTGGGCATAAATCCCAATCTCTCTTACATAAGGGCTGTAGCAGCAGTAATCAAGCCAAATACAATGCCCGGCATATTAGCCGCTGCCAAAGGAATGTCCCGCTTCTCTTTAAATAGACCATAAATGACCCAGAGAGTACAGTTTAGAGCAGCTACTGAAGGCTGGATAAAGTCACCCTTATTGCCAGCTAGATTATTCATAATCTGTGGGATATAGGAAACATACATCATAACAGACATAAACGTGGCCACCTAGCCCAAGATTAGCATGTGTTTTTCGTTCATTTCGTTCTCCTTTTTATAAAACTGACCTCTATTCTATAGCTTCTTTTTGAAATTTTCAAGATATTTTCAAATATTTTACAAAAACGAAAAGAGTCACAAAATTGTGAGAACTGCTGACAGACCTAAAAAAGCCGCCTTTTGGCAGCTCTGTTAAGATTCAAAAAGTAGATTTTCCTAGCGCTAAAACTTCGGTTCTCCCTCTGGAAGCTGGTCCAAAATGGCTTCCAGTTCCAGCCGATTGAGTGGCTGAATCCGGATCTGACTGGAATCCAGATAGGTACGGTGAGTCTCTGGAATCTTCTCCAAAAAAGCTTTTAAATCCTTTGTTGTCAGATATTTATAGCCCTGCGGACTGCTGGCATCCTCTATCAGGATATGAAGATGCCATTCCATATCTTGACTAGCACCGCTCTCAATCATCTCTTTAACCAAGTAGCCCTTGGGCATGGGCTGAGTTGGAAGGACTGTGTCTACTCCTTCTGCCAGAACATAAGAACCCAGGTATTTCCCACCCTGATCCTTATAATACTTAGGAGTAGAAAATTGACTCTGAACCTGCTGCATCTCAGCCATCTGCCTGCCAAACTCCTCCACAGGATCTTCAGCCTTGAATAGTTCCAGAAGCTTTTCCTGCGACATGTACAAATCATGAGCATAACCTTCGAAAACATGCATAGGCGCAGCTGCAACTCTGGCATCGTTCAGGCCGTAGAGAATATCCGCTTCAAAATCAATATTAAAAATCCCGTCAGCAGTGTAAGTGGTGCCGTATTCATCGACAATATCCTGCTTCATCTTCTGAGCCAAACGACTCATGAAGAGAATGGCCCCTTTCCAATCACCCACAGTTGATGGTGTCAAGACGCGAATCTGGTAGGTTTCTCGGTCTGACAGATAATAACTTCAAACCCACGTCCAGCCCCTTCCCAATAGACAGCCAGAAAAGTTCCGACCTGATCCAAGGATTGATAAGCCTTATCGCCCTCAAGGCCTACGACCTCCAGCCCTTCTACCAAGGAAACCAAAGACAGGGGTGTTTCGACCGCCTTATAGCTAAACAAGCCCTTTCGGTTCTGAATGTAAAAAGAAATACTCATACCATGCTCCTTTCTAACGACAAAAGCCTTTCAGAAAGCGAGAAAATACAAAATCAAAACTCAATACTGGTACAAACTAGCTTTTCTCCAAGGCTTTTAGGGATAAACTCCATTCTTAAAACGGACTATGGCATTAGTATAACATTTTTGGAAGGAAAAGACGAAAAAACCTGTATCCATGAAGAGACTTTCCGACTGAAAACTTCATCAATACAGATTCTAAGAATATCTTTGAACTTCATAAAAAGGCAATGAATAAACTTCTGAGAAAGCAAGACTCATTCTGAGCACTTCTTATTTTTTATCCTGCTGCGTCAGCTCCTGATTGTAGGACAAGGCTAGACCAATCCAGTAAGACAGTTCTTTTTGTCCTTCGCCATCTAAATCAATATAGCCATGATAAAGCCTATTCTTCATCACTGTGATACTGGCACCATTTTTAGGCAGGACCTGCTTTTCCATTTCCTTACCGATGCGTACCATGACAAGCTCTTGACTTCTCGAACTCACAGTAACGGTCATTTTACCACGGACCATAAAAGCCAAACCACCAAACATCTTCTTCTCTTCTACCTCTTCTTCAAAAACATGAGGAGGAAGTTCAGTAGCTAAAATGGCACGGACTTGCTGGGCTAAGGATTCACTATAAGCCATCCTTTCACCTCATTTCATCACATCCCAGCCGATACCAAAGCGGTCAATCAAGCGGCCATAAAACTCTGCGAAAGCTTGTTCCTCTAAAGGATAGAGAATTTGCCCACCTTCAGCAAGCTTAGCAAAGAGCTCATCGGCTTCTTCTCTACTGTCTGGACTCAGAACTAACCATTGATTGGGCTGATGATCGCTAGGGATGGAAAGATCATTGAAGACACCTACATCCTCACCATTAAGGGTCAAGTTTTTCTGTATCTAAAGCAATCCAGGCAATCTTATCCCGTTTTTTTCTGCAGGAAAGTTTGCTGGATCCATCATCTCACTGGCTCGTACAAGTCCCTTTATCTCAGTCTGAAAAAGGTCAGCATAAAAACGAAAAGCTTCTTCGGCCTGACCATTAAAACTTAAAAACACGTCTAATTTCATTATTGTTCCTCCAATTTTTTATATCTGAGAATAAATCTCTAGTATCAGTTTATCAATTAAGATAAAAATTTTCTTATTCTCAATTGCGCTTGTTTGGCTAGAGAGCGCATGATTAAAAACTGGAAGATTAACTGTAATAGGTGGATCGCTGGGCAAGGGCCTGCGCATGCTGATTTCCTCCTGATAGATGCTATCGCCTGAAAAAGTGAGAGGCTCATCGCTGCCCCAGCGAAAGTTATGCTTCAAGACATAGTTTTTAGTTAGGCGTAAATCTTCCAGCAATTCACAGGCCAAAAGATAGTAGTGACCATCAGGTACATTTTCAAAAGTAAACTGTCTCTCCTGACTCAGTGCTACTCCGATAACTGGCTCTTCTTTAGGTATGCGAGTTTTAAAAAGCCCGACACAGCTGATACGAGGTTCATACCCCTCAGGATAAGATAGCGCCACTGTCAGCCGATTGCCACCTTTACAGTCGGGATCCTGATGCAACAAAGCTCCCTTCTCATCCAGCTGTTTGACCATAAAATCATAAGCCTTGGTTGATTCCTGATAATATTTTTTAGGCGAAAGTCCAGTATGCCGCTTAAAAGTATTGGAAAAACTGCCTAGACTATCATAACCAGCTTCCATAGAGGTCTCGGTCACATTTTGCCGACCTTCCACAATCTCCTGAATTCCTTTTTCCATCTTAAGAGCTTCCATATATTGCTTGATAGAAAAGCCCATCTTTTTCTTGAAAGTTCTGGATAGATGGGAAGGACTATAATGGAAATGCTGAGCCAAATCGGTCAGACTCAGCTCTTCATCTGCATGCAGACGCAGATAGGCTGCCACTTCTTCCATGATAGCTTTAGACATAGACTTGCTCCTTTCCCATTTATTTAAGCTCATTATATCACATCAAAAAGAAAGGACAAAAAATCAGAACTGTGGAAAGAAAACCAGAAATCAAGTGATAATCCGCGAGATGCCCCAAGAATCGGCGGAAATAGTCTGCTTTCCCAAATCTCTGTCCAACAAGACTTTTACCTGTAGATAAATGATAAAAAAACTTTAGACGTTTGAATCGTCTAAAGTTTTTTTAGTTTTTTTCTTAGGAATTTAGAAACTTGACTTACCATCAAAAATAGTCAGCTTATGGAAATTTTTCCATGCCTGCAATAATGGGTCTAGCTTTTGCAATGAGATTTTGAAAAACTTCCAAGGTCAGACTGTCATTGTGAGCTTGCTCGCTCTCCCAAACTTCGTAAATATAGATGCTGTTGGGTTCATCTGCCTTCTCACCTAAGATATAGCAGAAACAAGTGTCAAGATTTTGCATTTCTTTGACAACTTCTTGCATGTAAGCAGTAAGTTCCTGCACCTTTCCTTCTTGGGCCATTAATTTCCCATAAACACAAAATTTTTCCATTAGGATCTCTCCTTATTACTGAGCTACCAGTGTCTCCAAGCTTTCTCCAATCGCAGCCAAACGCTCCACCACCTCTGCCTGGCTCAGCCCGTTTTCAGCCACATAGCGATTGCGAGGGTGAACACGGCATTCATGAGAACAGCCACGGAGGTACTTGTCTTCATTTTCTTCTGAAGTCAGGATGCGGCGGTTACACTCTGGATTGCCACAGTTGACATAGCGCTCACAAGGAGTACCGTCAAACCAGTCTTTCCCAATCACAACTGGATCAATATGGTTGATATCAACCGAGATACGCTCATCAAAGACATACATCTTACCATCCCAAAGCTCACCTTGAACTTCTGGATCCTTGCCGTAAGTCGCGATACCGCCATGAAGCTGACCGACATCCTTGTATCCTTCACGCACCATCCAGCCTGAAAATTTCTCACAGCGAACACCACCGGTACAGTAAACAACCACGCGCTTGTCCATGAACTTCTCTTTGTTATCACGAACCCATTGCGGCAATTCGCGGAAGTTGCGGATGTCTGGACGGATGGCTCCGCGGAAGTGACCCAGATCGTACTCATAGTCGTTACGAGTATCTAAGACAACAGTGTCTTCGTCCAAGAGAGCTTCCTTAAATTCCTTAGGTGACAAGTAAGCTCCTGTCGTCTCCAGCGGGTTGATGTCATTATCAAAATCATTGTCTTCCAAGCCCAAGTGCACAATTTCTTTCTTGTAGCGAACAAACATTTTCTTGAAAAGCTTGCTCGTTTTTCTTCGTCAATCTTGAACCAAAGGTCTTCCATGCCCGGAAGGCTGTGGACATAATCCATGTATTTTTTTGAGTGGTTTCATAGTCACCAGAAACCGTTCCATTGATTCCCTCATCTGCCACCAAGATACGGCCTTTAAGACCAATAGATTTACAGAAAGCCAGATGATCAGCTGCAAATTTCTCAGCATTCTCAATCGGAACATATTTGTAGTAAAGTAGGACGCGAATATCTTTTGCCATAAGATTTCAACTCTCTTTTCTCTATAAAATTTTCTGAATTTTTTTAATTCATCTATTTATTATAACGCGAGAATAAAAAGCTGGGCAAAATATTTGTTTGAAAAATAGCAGAGCTGGAAAGTTTAAGCGAGAAGGACAGATTATCGCTCTTCTTCCAATTGATCCAAATACTTCTCAAAGCGCTTTTTCTGCCATTTATTTATATACTCCAAGAAAATATTGACCAGCAGCATAAAGGGAAAGTGAATGACAAACGTAATAAAAATAACAAATAGAAACATGGGGTGAAAAAAACACTGTTATGATAAATAACATGATTCAGTTGGAAATTCTGGCAGGCAATCAAAAGAGTTAGAGACCCCGTCCAAGCTGCTATACCCCAAATAGTCAGACTGAAACTATTGTAATAATTGGCTCCCAGATACTGAGCCCGACAGAAAAAAATATAGACCTGCAATCGCAATCAGAATCAAGAATGGTTGATAGTGAATGGCTCCCGCATTCATAACCACCGATCCAACATATAAGGCCAAACTACTAAACAGCAAGAAACTAAAAGTTTCCATACCGGCCTTGTTGACAAGCTGCTCTTCCCGCTCGTCCAAGATCTGACGTTTGATAAGTTTGATTTTCATCTCTAACTCCTATCTAGGTATTCCAAAAATGCCTATCAACAACATGATAATTGCAGCAATCCCATTATTGATCATGTGCACTGCAATACTGACTTCCAGTCGCCGAGTTCGATAAGCCAGCCAGGTCAAAATCACTGAGGAACCAGCATAAAGAACAAAAGACATGATATTGGTTGGACCATGAAAAAGAGTAAAGATCAACCCGCCTATGATATGACCCCAAGCCTCATAGCCTTTAAAGATTTTTAGAGGAATGATTCCGCGGAAAATTATTTCCTCTGCAATAGGTGCTAAAACCCCAAGTGTGATGGGCAACAAAATCATATCCCCTCTTTGGAACTCTTCTATTATAGATGCTTGATTCACCGTTGTTTCCTCACCGTGAAATAGATTCAAAAGAAACATTCCAAGAAAAGATACGAGAATCATACCTAGAAAACCTAAAATAATTCGCTTCCCGTCTCCTTTTTGAAAAGCTTTGCCAGACTGAGATAAAATACCTGACTTCTTTGCCAATACGATAAAGACCATCGAAGTGATAAAAATTAGGAAAATACCAAGAAGAATGGTCCATAGTCTTGGAAATTCATAAATTCTTACGACATACTGAACCAGCATTGGTAATACATACAGCAGCAATGATAAGCAAAGACATCCAACCCACAACAATCGTTTCCACCAAGTCATTCTTCAACCTCCAATTCCTTATTTAGCTTTTTCTGACGTTTGTGATTGAGATACAGGCTGACCTTATCCATGGTCAAGCTCCCAAGTATAAAAAGCATCATTGCAAGAGCCAGCTTGAGCAGATACAAAAGGCCAAACATGCTAGCCAGGCTTTCTCGCTGACCAAAGAAATCAATACCTGCAACGATAAGAGCAAAGACGACTCCACCGCCAAAACGCTCCGACCATTTTTCCTCCCTCACCATATCACGAATATCTATACCAAGACTTAAGCGACGAAACAAGGCATATAGACCTACTAGGATAATCAGAATAGTCTCTGGCAGATAAGCCAGTAAGTCCAATCGCAGGATATAGGCTTTGAAAAAAATAGAGATTGATAGGAGGAGGAAGATTCCTAGTACTAGTTCCCCAGCAACTTTACCGTCTAACTTTCTCTATCCGTTCATCTTTTATAAAAGGCCGCTTCTTCATCTTCTTCATCACTCTCATTTTACTCCTCCCAAAATAACTGATCCAGCGTCTTATTGAGACATTTGCAAATCGCTAAGCATAAACTAAGACTGGGGTTGTACTTGCCCGCCTCAATCAGGCCAATGGTCTGGCGGGTCACTCCAATAGCATCTGCCAAGTCCCCCTGGGTCATATCATACTCAGCTCGTGCCATTTTTAGTCTAAGATTTTTTGCCATGGCCATCGTCCTTATCGTCTTTCTTCTTAGCTGCTATGCTTAAAAGTGCACAACCAATTGTAATATCACAGCCAGCAAAAATAAGAAAAGTCTGATTTTGATTGCTCAGTCCTATAACCAAAAAAATTACACCCAAATAAAGCCAAATAAGTGGTGAATTGATATTTTTGATGTTTTTCATATCGGTTCTCCCTTCATTTTTATAAATCTATTATACAATATATTTTTAAATAATGCAATATATAATTTACATTTTATCTTTTATTTTTTACATCCATTCAGAAGTAATTTCCACAAATCTAAACATCAAAAAGAGAAGACCAGTTTGATCTTCTCCAAATCTTAGCTTATCCGCAACCTAGATCTGTTGACAAAGAGTCAAAGTCTTCTAAGTCGCTATGGCCTGCTTAAAATATAGTCAGAGGCAGAGACTTCTATTTTCCATACCTATCCTAAAACTTATTTTTTAAATGCTTCCCAATCCTTCATAAATTGGGCTATTCCATTGGTAGTCAGTGGGTGCTGCGTCATTTTTTCAAATAAATTATCCGGAATGGTCGCAATGTGAGCACCAAGTTTTGCAACAGCTTCAACATGTGCCGAATTACGAATACTAGCTGCGATGATTTCAGCTTCAAAATCATAAATATCAATAATCGTGCGCAAATCTGCAATCAGTTGATAGGCATCTGTTCCGATATCTTCCAAACGTCCAACAAAAGGACTGATGAAGGTAGCTCCAGCTTTCATAGCCATGAGTCCTTGAGAAACTGTAAAAATCAAAGTAACATTCGTTTTAATTCCCTCTTTTGAAAGGACAGAGACTGCTTTTAAGCCTTCCGTTGTCATTGGAATTTTGACAACAACGTTATCAGCCCATTTAGCAATATCCCGTGCTTCTGCAATCATTTCAGGTGCTGTCAAACCAGTAACCTCTGCACTAACAGGACCACTTACAATCTCACAGATTTCTTGAATAACCGTTTTAAAATCGCGGCCTTCACGTGAAATAATAGTTGGGTTAGTTGTTACGCCATCCACAACACCTAATTCATTAATCGCCTTGATAGCCGCCACATCAGCTGTATCTAAGAAAAATTTCATACCACATGTCCTCCTAGGCTTCTTCATTTAAGCCTTTATTACAAATAGCACTTGTCATTACAACAAGTAGAACAAATACAACAATGGTCATCATAAAGGCTATCCAGCCAAACTGACCAATTTTACCTAAAATACACATTGGAATTCGATGATCCCTGAGCCTAAAGATTAAAAGGGCTCTCTTTTACGAATCAAGAAGTGCAAAAATTGCAAGTCACAACCAACTCAACTGAAACCTTTTCTACCCAAACCATATCTATATCTTAGAGGTCCAGACATCCAGCCGTCAGGGCACCTGATTCTGCTGCTAAAACACTGGAGGCACAATCATCAATAACACGTTGGAACTAGCTGAGTCACATAAGAAACCAAGGACTTTAAACTATTCAAATCTTTGGTTAATCTTGATTCGTTGGCAACGAACTTACCGACTCCTGTTCTCTATTATAGTACAAATTTAAAGCGTTTTCAAAAAAAGACTAGAAAAATCTACAAAATTCAGATCAGCAAGAGCTGTTCTAAAATTTGCTCTTGTTTTTTAGCCAGTCTAAATATATCGTCTTATATTGTAAGTAGTTTTAGGAAGTCATGAATTTCTTAAATTATTCAGTTCCTAGTGGACAATTGTATGATTTACCACTGGGAAATAAAAAAAGCCGCCCAGTTCATAAAGGCAGCTATTTTTGATAGAAAATACTATGTTTAATCTTTTTTGAGACTTCCTGCGCGGGTGCGGGTGCGAGCGTAAGCAGTCAGCAAGATAGTTCCGATGACAGCTACTGTCGCAGAATTCACCAGAATCGCTACAATACTTTGAGCAATAACCTTATTGACCGGCTCACCAGACACAATCACGTCACCAATCGGGCCGATTAGCCAAGCGATTGCATTGGCTCCAAATTGAATCAAATTAAAGCGGATAATATCCTTGATTTCAAATTTTCCTTCTTCCACTTGGAAGAATTTTCTAAAGAAGCCAACTAATAGACCGAAGACTCCGCTGCCAGCAATCCAGAACCACCAAAGTCCGCCACCGCTCATAGCATCTTTAATAGCATGACCAATGAAACCCATAAGGAAACCGACGATTGGTCCAAAGATGACACTAAAAAGAGCTTGCAGAGGGTATTGGAGCTGGATGCTGGTATTGGGTACAGGCGTTGGAATATTGATCATTCCGATGACCACGAATAGGGCTGCTCCAATTCCTGTTGCGACTACGTTTCTGATTGTATTATTTCATGTTCTTCTTCCTTAATTTTCAATTCTCTTGATTTCAATATGCCATTGGGCACCGACGCCAACATTATAGGCCTTAGCAAAGGAACCTTGGTTAATCGCTAAGCCAACCCGATAGAGGGAGTTGATATAGAGGATAGGCTGACCGATGCGGACATCCGCAAAGGACTTGCCATAGGTTACTTGGTTTTGATAAACCAGCATGTCATTGTTGTAGATGGTAACCTCGAAGCGGTCGCCAAATTCTGGTTTTAAGGTGCAGAATTCTTCGCGGGTGATAGAGGTCCAAAGAGAGCCAAAGCGGATATCCAGGATATCAATAGCTCCGCTGACATAATTATCCGCTAGCGTAGTTTCGACTACCTGAATTTCGACAATGTCTTCAACTTTAAGCTCTGGTCCAACCTCTTCAAAGCTGATATGGCCGCTGGCTAGCTTGGCACCTGTATAGGCATAGACATCACGACCATGGAAAGTATAGGAATGCTCGGTATTCTTGCGGCGGTTTTCCACCTCAGAAATTTCCCGAATGGCCTCAATGCCAACATGCTTCTTGATGAAAGACAAGGTGCCATTGTCAGGCGTCACGATGTACTGGCCCTTTTTAGTCTTGGCTACCACACTCTTACGCTTGGAGCCCACACCCGGATCCACTACTGATACAAAGGTCGTTCCTGCTGGCCAGTAATTAACTGTCTGAAAGAGACGATAGCTTCCCTCAAAGATGTTGTAAGGGGTGATATCATGAGTCAGATGATGAATTTTCAGAGTAGGCGATTCTTCTAGCGCCACTCCAATCATGGCTGACACGGCTCCATCTACCAGACCAAAGTCCGACTGGAGCACGAGTAAATTGTTCATATTTTCTCCTTAGTTATATTTTCGATGATATTTAGACCGAAGCTGATTTGGGAAGTCTAGCTTTAAGAATTTTCCTTCCTAACAGGGCTCCAAGTAAAGCGCCTAGTAAAATGCTGGCTACAAACCAGAGGACCAAGCTAGGTTCTGGCTTAAGCATGACTTGCTCGATATAAGCCTGAGTCTTTCCTCTGGCAAGAAGACTAGCTTCATACTGCTTGGGTGCCAGCCACATTAGGAAAATAGGACCCGCTGTGCTAAAGCTGAAAACCATAAAAGCCAGCAAGCTTCTAATAGTCTTTTGATAGCAGCCTGACCGAGCTATAAGATCCGCTAAAACACCGCAAATCAAACCTGGTAGAAAAGCTCCAAAGCCATGTCGACTAAGCAGAAAGAAGAGACCTAGCAGACAGCCTAAGCCGCTGATTAGACCGAAGGTCTTTATTTTCTCAGTATAGAAGATAAACAGAACTCCGCCAAAGAAAGCTGTAAAAGCTGGAGCGTAAAACATATTGCCTGAGCGGTCAAATAGAAGCCCAACCAAGACGCCTAAGATCATGGCTAGGAAATAAAAGAGGTAAAAGAAGCCAGCCTGCTTCAGTTTGTCTTTTCTTATAGAGTATAGCATAAGCCTTCCTTTCCCGCTAGTCAGCTCGACGATAACTACCAATCAAGTCTTGAATGAGCTCTATGTGCATATAGTAGTCAGCAATTTTCACATTCTCATCTCCGCCGTGGTCCCGACTATTAGCATTGCCGAGTCCGAAAGCCGCCATAGGAACCTCCAAGGCTTCATAAACCGTGTGCATCGGACCAGTTCCAGCTGAGGTCGGCAGAACAGAGATGCCCTCTTGGTAGTAATCTTTAGCCAGCTCGATAAGATTGAGAATGGAAGGCGCACTCATGTCGCTGCGATAACTCATCTCTCCCAAGGTATAGGTCAGCTCAACCGCTGGATAGCCATTTTTATCCAGCTGCTGACGAATCTTGTCCAAAACATCTTGTGGTTCCAGACCTGGCACCAGACGAACCTCCATCTTAGCCTGGGCATCTGAAGGTAAAATGGTCTTGACCCCTTGGCCTTGATAGCCTGATCCGAATCCTTCAATATTCAGCGAAGGCTCAAAGTAAAAGCGACGGAGAAATTCCTTCCGCTCGTCCAGCAAAACCGGTAATTTCAAGCCATAGACTTGACTCAACTCTTCAGGAGTCCGCAGGGCATATTCCTCAATTAGGGCCAGCTCCCGTTCATTTGGCTCTTGAACCTGCTCATAGATTCCTTCAACTAAGATGCGGCCGTCTGGACTGCGCAAGCTGGATAGAGCATTGAGCAAATACCAGGAAGCTGAATTGATAACCCCACCGAAGCTGGAATGGATGTCTACATCTGCACTTTTGACCGTCATATCAAAGGTAACAATCCCCTTGTTACCGCCCGAGATTTCCAGCTGTCCTAGATTATTGCGGCTGCCTTGCTCCCAGACCAGCAAATCCGCTCCTCGCAGGCGTTTGCGATGCTTGGCCAGATATTTATCTAAGTCTGTCGAAGCGGACTCTTCTGCCCCTTCCATCATAAAGATGATATTGACCGGCAAATCACCGTGCTCTCGAATATATTTGCGAACGGCTGTCAGACGAGCAGTAATGTGTCCCTTGTCATCATCCACTCCTCGCCCATACATAACCCCGTAATGAACTGACAATGTAAAAGGATCATTGGTCCAGGGCTGGTCATCATCTGCCGGCACTGTATCGTAGTGGTTGTAGAAAATAATAGTCTTAGCAGCAGGATTTGAAGAAAGAAACTCCGCCAAAATAAATGGAGCAGTATAGCTGTCGTCAATCATGACCTTGGCACCTGCAGCTGTAAAAATCTCTCCCAAATAGTTGGCTACTTCCTGAAGGCCAACCTGCTGGGCAAAGATCGATTTTTTAGAGATCAAGGTCCGCAGCACTTCAAAATAGTGCTGGGCCACCTCGTCGTTTTCAAATTTCTTGATTTGTTCAGTCTCAGTTGAGAAAGGCATGCGTTACTCCTATTAACAGCAGATAAAGGGCTGGGGAAATAAGCTTCCCCGCCCTTATCGTATTTCTTGTATCAAAGTCTAGTCAGCCAAATGCAGACCGAACTTGATGGGATTTCTTACTTGATATCTTTTGCATCTGGCAGGTAAGAGCCGCCAAAGAATTCTTGAGATAGCTTTTCAAGCGTACCATCCTCATAGAGTTCTTTGATTCGCTTGTTGACAAATTTTTGCAAGTCTTCCTGACCGCTTGCAATAATCGGATAAACATAAGGCTGCTGGTCGCTCGGAAGCTCAATTACTTCCAGATTATTCAAGCCTTGGTCTTTGATAATAGACTCTACAGTTATGCGCTCAAAAACTTTATAGTCCGTACGGCCGTCATTCAGATTGGCCAAGATTTGCTGAATGGTTCCATCCGTATAATTGATTTTTGTCGGTTTGTCGCTATGCTCCTTGTTGTAGTCCTCTAGTTGCTGAGCTGTTGAAGTCCCCTGAACAACCTCAGTAGACTTGCCGCCAATGTCATCCAGCGATTTGATGCCCTCACCCTTACGGACAACTAAAACCGTTGGATTTTTCGCATATGGACTAGCATAGAGATATTTGTTAGCCCGTTCTTCAGAGTAGCTGATATTATTGGCACCAATCTGGTAGCGGTCGCTGTCCAGACCTGAGAAAATAGAAGCCCACTTGGTCTTATTGAAATTGACTTCATACTTGTCTGATCCCTTAAAGATAGCACGAAGGACTTCGATATCGTAGCCAGTCAGTTTACCGTCTTTATCCTCGTATGAAAATGGTTTTGTCGTTCCTACTGTTCCGACTTCTACCTTTGTTTTCTCTGTTTTCTTCTCACTTGATGATGAGCAAGCCACCAAGGCACCAATGGCCAAGACACTGACGGCTGCTAGAGAGAAGTATTTCAAGGTTTTCTTCAGGTTCATATTTCGAATTCCTCCTAAAAAGTCTTTCTTTATCATATCAAATAAGGAGAAGCTTGACCATTATATATTTTTTATGGAGGTGATAGCTTTTCTTTATCAGCTTTGAGGCAGTCATTATTTAAGCTTTCTGCCTGTAGTGCTGCAGGAGAAAGAGGGCGCTTTCGACATAGTAAGGAACGGAAACTTTGAAGGCTTCGTCGTCAATGACCATGCTATCATGATGGAGATCAGGAGCATTTTCTGCCCCATTTGAGCCGATAAAGGCAAAAACGCCTGGAAGCTTCTCCTGATAAAAGGCAAAATCTTCTCCAGCCGAGGATGGACTGGCAGGCAGAACCTCAGCAAGATTTTGTGAGTGCTCATAAAGCAGCTCGGCCAATTCGGGATCATTATAGGTCACTGGAGGAGTATGATCCCAAGAAATCCTGACCTGAGCTTCAAAATTCTCCGCTGTATTCTCTACAATTCGGATAAAGTCTTCCTTGAGACGCTGCTGCAAGGTCGGATTGAAGCTGCGAATAGTACCTTCAAAAAAGCCCGACTGCGGCAGTACATTCCAGGTCGCTCCTGCTTCGATATGAGTCACAGATAAGACAGCCGCTTCAAAAGGAGACACTGTACGGGCCACTAGCGCCTGCAGGTTTTGAATCATACTGGTCAAGGCCAATACTGTATCAACACCCAAATCCGGTCTAGCCGCATGGCTGCTGACTCCTTCTACCTCCACCTTGAACTTCTCAACCCCAGCCATCATGGCTCCAGCTTTAAGTGCCAACTGTCCCGCCTTAAGCTGGGGCATATTGTGAAAGCCGACAATAGCTGACACATCGTCCAGTAAACCAGTCACAAGAACCTGACTGGCTCCCTGAGAAGTTTCCTCAGCTGGCTGAAAAATCAGACGAACCGTTCCTCTCAAATCTCCTTCCATAGCCTTGAGCAGCTCCGCTGCCCCCAAAAGGCTGGTCTGGTGAAAATCATGACCGCAGGCGTGCATGACGCCTGCATTCTGACTGGCGTAAGGCAGACCAGTCCGCTCCAAAATGGGCAGAGCATCGATATCTGCTCTCAGGGCAATAACTGGCTTGCCAGAGCCAACCTCGGCAACTAGGCCGGTTTTCAGACCGGATTCTAAAATCCTAATCTCCAAATCTTCCAGATAGCTTCTTAGGAAAGCTGTCGTTTCAAATTCCTGCCCAGACAGCTCTGGATGCCGATGAAGATAATGCCGCGTTTGCATCAGTTTATCATAAAATTTTTTCATGGCAGACTCCTTTACTCGAATACACCTAGCTACCATCCAGTATAGCACAAAGCTGGACGAGGACACAAAAATAGAGAGCAAATAATCAATAATTAGCCCTCTAATTTTTGTATTAGGATATATCACCTTCGAAGGAGATGACAATGGATTCATAAGAAAAATCACGCTCCAAAACCCATTTGCCATCTGTCTTGACAAATTTCAACTGATAATCTCGTTCTGGGGTGAGAAGCGGCCGTGAGTCCAATCCAGCCATCATGTCATCAGCATAATTCTTATCCTGTGCTTTATAGAATTCCGAAAGATTCGCATACTCAGAACGATGCTTGTCAGAAAACTCTTTACTGTAGTTCAGGATGGTTTTACTTAGACTGACCGTTCTCGGTTTAATCTTGATCACTATCTCGTTCGGCATGTACTGGGCTACTGTATAAGAAATTTCGGAGCGTTTTGCATTATTTTCCACATAGGCATCGATAAAGGTATTGACTTCCTTATCAGTAAAGGGATAGTCATGCAATTTACGTTTGAAGTCTTCAGCAAAAGCTGCTCTAAAGTCATTTTTATCTTGCTCCAAATTACCGCCTAAGACAAAATCTTCCTTGCCCTTGGATGACTTTGCCTTGTCTTTGCTTTTGGCGTCTCCACCCAAGAAAACGGCATTCAGATAATCAGAAGCTAGTTTCTTTGAATCTTCGATTTGATCAGTATAGCTCGAAGGATCAACATTTAGCTTGATTTCTTCTGTTTTCTCATCAGCATCATAAGTTTTCTTCTCATAGTGCAGTTCATATTTTTTATCCTTTTCAACCTTAAATACAAGATAACCAGAAAGAGTCTTTTCCCTTAGCTAAATCTTCATATTTTTAGTATTTTTAAAGTTTTCTGCATCATCATAAACTCCGACCGGTTGGATTTTCTCACCTTCTGAATCATAAAAACCAATATCTGAAGAGGAAATCATGATTTTTTCATCCGTTTTATTCTTAATTTCCAATGACAAAGCCAAGTATTTTGAATCAGCGGCCCCATTGCTTGGCAAAATAAACTGGCCTTCCTTAATCTTGACCTCTACTTGCCCATTGCTGGCTGCTTTCTTGTCCTTCTTCTCCTGACTTTGCTTACTTGGAATATCCTGATTTGAAGTCGGAAGCAAGGCACAGGCAGTTAAGCTCATTCCTGCTAGAAGCAAGGTCGCGTATTGAAATACTTTTTCATCATTGTCTCCTTAATAACTTAATAATATGACCTTTCTATTTTACCATACTTATCTTGACTGGTAAATACAGTCTGAAAGTTATTATCATATAAAAAACCTGCAGCTCAAGCTACAGGTTAAGAATGTTTAGAATCCATCTACATTCGTATAGATTTTTTGGACATCTTCGTCGTCCTCTAAAACGCTATAAAGTTTTTCAAAGGTTTCGAGGTCTTCACCGGTCAACTCTACTTCAGACTGAGGAATCATTTCAAGCTCGGTTACTTGGAACTCTTGGATGCCAGACTCGCGCAGAGCCAAGATGGCCTTGTGAAGGTCAGTTGGCGCTGTATAGACGGTGATGCTTCCTTCTTCTGCTTCAACATCATCAACATCCACATCCGCTTCCAGCAGCTGTTCAAAGACGCTGTCAGCGTCGTCACCCGCAAAGACAATCACACCTTTATTATCAAAAAGATAAGATACAGAGCCGCTAGCTCCCATATTGCCGCCATTTTTACCAAAAGCAGCACGGACATTGGCTGCAGTCCGATTGACATTTGAAGTCAAAGTATCGACAATCAGCATAGAGCCGTTTGGCCCAAATCCTTCATAGCGGCCTTCAGTAAAGGTTTCGTCCGTGTTTCCTTTTTGCTTTATCGATGGCCTTGTCAATGACATGCTTCGGGACCTGAGCTTGTTTAGCTCGGTCGATAACGAATTTCAAAGCTGTGTTAGACTCTGGATCTGGATCACCTTTTTTAGCTGCTACATAGATTTCCACACCAAACTTAGCATATACTTTTGAGTTCGCGCCATCTTTGGCCGTTTTCTTTGCCACAATATTGGCCCATTTACGTCCCATTGGAGATTCTCCTTTTGATAAATTACATTTTTTTAATCTTTCTTATTATAACACAGGGAATCAGAAAAATCACTAAGAAAAAATGATAGCTTCTAGAAGATTCAGCTTGAATTCCTCAACTCTTGTTAACCTGAAATCGAGATAAAATTGATTTCAGGTTTCGATTCCATAAAAAATCCAGTTGCTAAAAGAGCAACTGGACGGTACATTCTATTTCCTGAAACTGGCAGGTCTGTCATAGCGGAACTTTATCAAAATCCATTAAAAATATCACTGATAATTTTTCACAATAGGCAAATCCGGTTTGCACCTGCTTAAGCAAGCAAAAACATCCTCTATTCTGCCATCTAAAAAAGTGACATCTACTCGAACGGACTTGCCATGATAAGGCTTGACATATAGGTAGTCTCTCCGATAGTACCTGACTCCCAGTCGAAAAGAAGCCTGCCCATCAGAAGTTCTTCCCCAAGCCGGCCGGTAAAAGACACTTTCCAGCTGATTCCAAGCAAAGCTATGCTCTTTCAAGAAAGCACCTCGCACGGTCAAGCCCCATTCTGTTCCCGCAAGAACAAAGCACTTTTTACTCAGCTTGCGTCCCGCATGGATGATTATAAAAATTTCAAGTAGACTGGCTAAGAGAAAGGTAAGGAAAGAAGGCAAACCGAATGAAATAATTCCTGATCTAGGCATGGCTTTATCAATTGAAAACAGGATCAAGGAAGCTAAAGCGCTGAAAATGATGCCTGAGACTAAGAAGACAGAGGTCAAGATTACTATGGTCAAATAGAGTCCTCTACGGTAGCGAAAAGCAAACAATAAAGGCATGACTTTTCCTTTCTTTCTCAGCTAATTCTTTAGAAATAATTCTGCTTATGCTTTACTGAGGCGCCTTAAACTCATCTTCATCTATAGTGTTCCAGTCAGAATAATGAGTATCTGTTTGAACATCCATACTACCTTTTTCACCTTTATAAGATAAACCTAGCTTAAAGTCTTTTAAGAATAAGGTCTTTTTATCCAAGCGTACTTCTAACTTCTTATCCATATCTGCCTGAGTAACACCTGACAGCTCTAGTTTGAATTCTTCACCAAAAAGCCCTAGCAAATCAGCATTTTTACTGCTTAATTTAAAGACATATTCATCACCGCTTTCCTTTACAGTGACATCATCAGCCATTTGATAAAAGCCATCCATGAGTTTGAAATAATCAGGCTGAACATAATAATCTGCCCCGCTTCCCATTTCTTGCTTAGACCATGTTCCATTTTTAGAAGAACGAGTATACAAAAATTTATCCTGTCCGCCTGGCATAATCGCTTCTTGATAACTCTCCTGACCGCTCTCTTTTCCATCTATGACTAAATGCCCCTTGGCCAGCTCATCTGTGCTTTTATCATACAGAAGATCTCCGCTCATCGTTTGAGTTTTATTGGAACCATCTACAGTGATAGATAATTTCACCTTCATTTTCATTGAAGTTAGATCTTCATTCGCAGTTTCTGCTTTCTCCAAGAGTTCTTCAATATCGTCAGAAGAAGTATTCTTTTGGCTCTCACGGGAGCTATTCTCAGTCCCACCCTGATTCTTTTGAGAATGCTTCTGCCCAATCAAGCTACAAGCCCCTAAACTAAGCGTCAGTAAAGCTGTAAGGGCCATAAAGGTAATCTTTTTGAATTTCATGAGTCTTCCTCCTTTGAGACATGGATAGGAAAGATAATCATTCAATCAGCATAGCAATGTTTTATTAACCAAATGTTAGCTTTCATACCTACAGTCAAACCGCTAAAAAGCAAATCATGCTCCTTAGTAAAAACAAATTTATTTGTTTATTATACCATTTTTTATTTACCGCCGCAAACAAAGCAAAAAGGCTGAACATTCAGCCTTGCTTGTCTTTCATAATCGGAACCCGTCCAAAATTCTGTTTCTTAAGTGCAGGATTGCCTAGTCGATAGACTTTGTCAGCCTGCTGGGTCACACTGTCCCATGGCTCCTTGCCGATACGGCTGACCAATTCAACCTATCTTTAAGGCTGGACAAATGCCGGCGCCCTTGCTCGGAAAAGCCTAAGATATGTATGCCAGACGGAATCTCTTCTTGTCTAGCACCAACCAAAATATAGGTCAGCAGACGCCGGACCCGAGCCTTTGTATAGCGCTTGGTCGCCACCTGCTCGACCAACTCTTCTATGGTCTCACTGCTTTTCAAGGCCTCTCTTATCCTAACGGCCAATTCCTGATTGACCTGATAAAAATCTGTCAAATCCGGACTTGTCATTATCTGGTAACGAAGGTAAGGAAAGAGGTCCGACCAGATCACCTTGGGAGCCGTTTCAAGCAAATGATGGGCTGGGGTGAATTTTTTGAGAAAGTCCGGCTGATCCAGATTCTGGCGAAGAGCTGTCGCTGAGGCAAATTCCTGATTAGCTGATAAAGAATGATAGCCAGCTCCCTGACGTTGAATCGGACACAGCTTTATAGCCTTTCCCGCCACAGCCTTGGCATAGGCCAAGCCCAGAATATGGTTGGGAGTAGAGCCTGAGAAATTGAGCCCTGCAAACTCCTGCCACATAGCCTGAGTCTTCTGGGGATAGGATAGAGAATCAGGCAAGCCAGCCAGATAAGCCTCCATCTGCTCTGCCTTTTCACCATAGACCTTCGAAATACTCTCATAATCCAGCACTTCCTCGGTCCCAAAAGTCAACTGTTCGACTCCTAGTCTCTCTAAGATGTCTACTGCTCCCTTAGCGAAAAAATCTGCCGCCTGAACGCTGACCAAGAAAGGCAGCTCAAGGACCAAATCCGCTCCAGCTTCCAAAGCCATCTGCGCCCGAGTCCACTTGTCCACGATAGCCGGCTCCCCTCGCTGAACAAAATTGCCGCTCATAGCGATAATTTTCAGACCAGAAGCCTGCTCCAGCAGATATTTGTGCCCATTATGAAAAGGATTAAACTCTGCGATAATACCGGTAACTGTCATCTCATTTCTCCGCCACAAAGAACCAGCGAGCGCTCTTGTCAGTTGGCTCCTTGTCCTCAAAGTCCGCGTAAACCTTGACATTCTTAAAACCAGCTTGCTCCAGCAAGATATCATAGGTCAGAATCTCATAGGTCCGCTCCTCATGTACCTCATCATGGCGTGTGAAGCGCCCATCCTCGTCTTGGACAAAGAAGGTCAGCTCATGCACAATGGAATGAGGCGGTTCGTCCGAATAGGAATCCCAGACCATGGCAAAGGTTTCAGCATTTTCATGATAAGAATAGCCTGGAAAAACCTCGTCAATCTGGTAAATTGAGTGCACATCGAAGATAAAGCGCCCCCCCTCATTTAGATGCTGGTAAACCTCAGTAAATACCTGACCAACATCCACTTCATCCTCCATATAGCAAATCGAGTCTGAATAGCAAGTCACCAAATCAAACTGACCAATGTCACTCAAATCCAGCATATTACCTTGAATAAAGAGAATATCCAAACCGGCCTCTCTGCTACGCTTTTCTGCCAAATCCAGCATTTCCCGACTCAGGTCCAACCCCGTCACATCAAAACCTGCCTGCTTAAAATAAATAGACTGAATGCCCGTGCCACAAGCAAGCTCCAGCAGCTTTTTCTTATCCTTGGGAAAATGACGCAGGCTGAAATCCGTCCATTTCTCATACAAAGAATCATCCATAATCGCATCGTAAACCGACGCGAAGGTTTCATAAGTTGCCATACTTTTCCTTTCAAAAATAGCCCAGCCAGCAGGCTGACTGAGCTAAATTCCGCTTTCTGCCTAAGGGCAAAAAATTACTTGTTTTTTTCTTCCAATAAGGCTGCAACATCCACACCAGTTGCTTTGTGCCAGAGTTTTTCAAGATTATAGTGCGCCCGCATTTCCTCAGAAAAGACATGGACGACCACGCCACCCAAGTCTAAGAGAACCCAACCACCAGCTGCATCACCCTCAACATGACCAGCAGAAACACCCGCCGCTGCAGCTTTCTCACGGATATTTTCAGCTACCGCATCCAGCTGACGACTGTTCATTGAGCTGACGATGACAAAGTAATCTGTCACAGTAGTCAGACCTTGCAAGTCCAAAGCCACAATATCTTCTGCACGCTTTTCATCGGCCGCCTTTACGACCAGTTCCATTAATTCTTGTTCTTTCATAGTTCCTCTTTAATTAAAAATGTTTTTGTAATCTCGAACATCCGCAAAACGTCTGTCCCAAATTTTTTGATAAAAAGTATTTATTTTTTCTGCCGAAGCATCTTCCCCATCAAAAGTTGTAAAAGCACCCTCTGGAATGACAAGTTTATAATCAAATTCAAATCCAACTTTAACCGATGCATCCACACAATATTCCGTCTGCATTCCACATAAAACTAGACAACCAATATCTTCTTTATCCAAGTAGTCTTTTAAACCAGTCTCTTTAAATATACTATTATACTTCTTCTGAAAGACCTTTTCGTCTGACTTCCGATTTAAGAGAGGAGACAACTGCCAATCTTCCAATTCACTATCTTCTGGATTTTCAATATGCTGAATATAGATAATTTCAACACCTTTACTCCTAGCCTGATGCTGCAGAAAGGAAATTTTATCCATCATTTTATCAGACTGAAAACCTGTCTCCACTAAGATATTTTGTACATCTATAATGATTAGAGCTGTTTTCATTCTTCTATTTCCTTTAAATACCCTACAAAGGCATTGTAGGTCTCCAAGGTCTGCGGATAGATGGGCATTCCTTTGTGAGCCAAATGCTCCACGGTCCTTGCTGTTTCATAGGCCACAGCTTGGTTGAGCGACTTCTGAGCCAGCTCTCTAGCCTTGTCTACTCCCGGAAAATCTCGGTTGTGCTCGATATAGTCAGCGACATAGATGACCTTGTCCAACTCAGACATGGTGCCACTGCCCACTGTATGAATCTCGATGGCTCGGAGAATCTCTGCATCTTCGATGCCTAAGTCTTCCTGAATCTTGTAAATCCCCACCATGCCATGCCAGACATTGTTGCCCCAGTTTTTCAGGTCAGGGTCCAGCTGATATTTGTCAATCAAGGATAGGAAATCCTCATCCGAGACCTTTTTGGCGTAATCGTGCAGGAGTCCTGCTAGACCAGCTTTTTCGACATCAAGACCAAAGCGCTCCGCTAATTCACGAGCAGCCTTTTCCACACCTAGACAATGCCGCAGGCGTTTCTCCGACATGACTGTTTCCATCTTAACCAGCAAGGCCTCACGGCTCATGCTGATATAGCTTTCATAGGTCATAGGTAAAGCCCTTCTTTCTCGATATAGTCTAGCACTGGCTGAGGCAGCAGGAAGTTAGGAATACGTCCTTGAGCCAGAAAATCCCGCACCATACTGGAGGAAATATCCATAAGCGGCACATCCACCCAAATGACAGGGTAAGAAGTCCCCGCCTTGTAACGCGGCCGCTGAACACCGACAAACTGAACCAGCTCAACCAGCTCATCAATGCGGTACCACTTGGGAAGATAGTCCACCATATCCGCACCGATGATAAAGTAATAGTCCGTATCTGGATGTTGCTCGGTCAGGAGCTTCATAGTGTCGTAGCTGTAAGAAATTCCCTTGCGTTCCAACTCAATAGGCTCAATCCCTAGGCCTTCAATGCCCTCAATAGCCAGCTCCAGCATTTTCAGGCGATGCTTTTCATCAATGGTCTCTTTCTTATCCACATGGGGCGGCTCGTACTCTGGCATGAGCAGGACCTGATCCAAGCCTAACTGTTGGCGGACCTGATCCGCCACGACCAAATGAGCATGGTGGACAGGGTTGAAATTCCCACCTAAAATGCCAATCTGCTTGCGTTTTTTATCTTTAACTTCTGGTTCTAATTCCACCTTGGTAAAGGGGGTCAGTAATTCAATAGCCATAGGCTGATATCTCCACAGAAATTTTTCCTTAAATTTGCTTGACTTTGACAGAGAGTTTGCGATTTTCCTTCTTGCTGGACTGCTTGTAGAGAATCAAGATCCGGCCAATCTTCTGCACTGTATCCACTCCGATTTCTTCTTCCAAAATCTCAGCAACCTCGTGAATATTCTCATCTGTATTCTGCAAGAGCGTAACCTTGATCAGTTCTCGCGCATCCAGTGCCTGACGGACGCTAGTTTTGATTTGGTCGTTGAGTCCATTTTTCCCTATCTGAATGATAGGTTTGAGACTATGTGCCTGACTGTTGAGAAAGGCGCGTTGTTTTGATGTTAGTGTCATGTTCTTCTATAAGGCTTGAAGTCAGTTGGGACCTGCTTTTCCCCACTGCTCATGGCCTTTTCCTTCCTTATTTTAGGGGAATTTCTTCCCCTTGGTTTCTTGAATATTATATAATGGCTTTCCGAGTGACAACCGACACACCCTCTGGCGCCCAGCCAGCTACTCTGGCAGGACCACTGACGCGAATCCAGCCTAGACCAGAGAAGACGATATCCGTCTTGTCCTTGATAGTAAATTCATGCTTGACCAAGGCTGGAAATTCTTCCTTTTCCTTGCCAACCGGTGGCACTAAGAGACTACCGACATGCTGTCATAAAAGCCGCTGGCGCCTTCTAACTTGGTCCGATGGAGCTTAAGCTCATTGTCAAAATAAGCCGTAAAGCCCTGCTTATCACCTGCCACAAAGTCAAAGCGGCCTAAACCACCCAAGAAGAGGGTTTGCTCTGGATTAAGCTGATAAGTTTTGGGCTTGATTTCCTTTTTAGGACTGATGTATTTGAGATTCTTAGCAGAAAGATAGTGAGCCATCTGGTGACGATGGATAATGCCCGGCGTATCATAGATATGACTGCCGTCCGCTAAAGGTATCTCGATTTTATCCAGAGTTGTTCCCGGGAAGCGCGAAGTCGTAATAATATCCTTGTCGCCCGTGATTTCCTGAATAATGGCGTTAATCAAAGTGGACTTGCCCACATTTGTCACGCCAACCACATAAACGTCACGTCCCTTGCGGCAATGCTCAATCTTGTCAATCAAGTCCTTAATGGTCTGCTTGTTCTGAGCAGAAGTCAAGACCACATCAACTGGACGCAGGCCTTCTTCGTGAGCCCGCTCCGTCAGCCATTGGGTCACCTTGCTATCCTTGACTGACTTAGGCAAAATGTCCTTTTTATTCCCGACCAAGAGAACATCATTTCCTGCGACAAAGCGAGGCAGACCAGGGATGACCGATCCATTAAAGTCAAAAATATCGACAACATTGACGACCAAGGCGTCGCTATCTCCAACCTCATGCAGAAGCCGCAGAAAGTCATCATCCGTCAGCTGGACGTCGCTGATTTCATTATAATGGCGCAGGCGGAAACAGCGCTGACAATAGAGTTCACCTGTCTCCAAGCCTTTTTCTAGGGCTGACTGGGGCGTGTAGCCTAGTTTGCCCTTATCTTCTGTCTGAATAGTGGCTCCGCAGCCGATACAGAGAAGTTCTTCCATGCTTAAATTCCTTTTTTGTATTGAATTGGGCCGTATTTTTCAGTGATTTTCTTGAGCACACGGCGTTCACGCGCCCGATTGATCTGGGTTTTGATAGAGTCGTGCTCAACCAGCGGTTTGACCAAAATCGAACGAATCCCAGCCCTATGAGCTGCCCGAATATCCGTCATAAGCTGGTCGCCCACCATAACCACTTCCTTTTTTTCAAATTGAAAAAGCTTGAGCGCTCGGTCAATTCCCCAAGTGAAAGGTTTCATCGCCCAGTAGACATAGTCAATTTCAAACTTTTCAACAGCCCGCTTGACCCGTTTTTGGTTATTATTGGACACCACGATAATCCGAATGCCCGCGTCCCGCAAATCATGGAGCCACTTCTTCATCTCTGGGGTTCCATCAGGATTATTCCAAGCAATCAAGGTGTTATCCAAATCCACCAAAACCGCTTTGATGCCTTGCTTTTTCAAACTCTCTACTGTCAAATCGTAAACTGCCTCGACCGCAAAGTCCGGCATGTAATCTTCAATCGCCACATCTCTCTCCAAAAATTCGTATTCTCATTATTATAGCATAAAATGGGCTTTTTGGCACTCATGGTCCTATTTCTTCTAGAGCGAATAGGTAATGAGCCCTTTTCTACTTTTCAAGCAAATGAAAATAGCTCCCCAAATGGGGAACTTCATTTTAAAATGGGACAAAAACTCATACTCACAAGCCAGACTAGTCTCCATTTTTTTCTTTCTCTAACTTTTTTTCATAAAAATCCTGAAGATCGAGAATAATACCAGTTGCTCCTTCTCTTTCGTCTCTTTTGATATGAAGTATCTTAGAAAATTTCTGAAAATCCTTCTCCTCAACACCCGGGGCAATGCGAATGTCAACAGATTGCCATTCACCATTTTTCTCTTCAAATCCTACTAAAGCAACTAGAAATGCTTTCCCTATCGTCTGCTCACCTGCTAAAGAGTTTGCCATATCTGCAAACAGAGCGTCATAATAGGTAGGATTAGATAGAGCAAATACTAAAACATCATCTCTCTTTAGCTTCCCATCGACACTAGCCAAGGGAATTTCATCTACATGCTCCAATATCGGTAGAGCAGTTTCATGCTTTAGTGATGCGACCATTAAAGAATCGTTGTATGGTGAATCTGGATTCATAATTTTATCATAACTATAGGCATACTCGGCAGCCATACAAAGAATGAACATTAAAAATGGAATACAGATAAGAACTAAAATGAGTTTTTTTCTTCTGACCAAGGAGTTTAAAAAAATATAAACAGGAAGAATTGATAGAGCTAGCAAAATTACAAAAAAAACGCCAAATACTTTCTCGACATTACTGAAAGCAATCTCCCACAATTTTTTTGATGATATAAATTTAGATATTCTTCCACTATAGGCTCTCCTCTTACGCATTTTTCTTTGATTTTGAACAATTATTTGAAAACTTATGGTTTACTAATTACATCATTATATCATCTTTCAGGCCTTTTGGCACTTACAGCTTCAAGGATTACAAAAAGGACAAAAGATGATATTATAGTGGTGATAGTATAAATTCCTCGGAGGTTTGTATGGCAGGAAAAAATAGACAGATGCAGGCTGTTTCCCCTCTTTTGCAAAAGATTATCAACTGGTCGTCCGCCCTTGGAGCTTTAGGAACGGTGGCTTTTTGCATCTGGGCATATTTCGCTGGCATCCTCCAGTCCAAGGAAACTCTCTCAGCCTTTATCCATCAGGCAGGCATCTGGGGACCACCTCTCTTTATCTTCCTGCAGATTCTGCAGACGGTCGTGCCCATTATCCCTGGCGCCCTGACCTCTGTCGCTGGCGTTTTCATCTACGGCCATATCGTCGGCACCATTTATAACTATATCGGCATTGTCATTGGCTGCGCCTTGATATTTTATCTGGCGCGCACCTACGGTCCAGCTTTTGTCCAGTCTGTCGTCAGCAAGCGCACCTATGATAAATATATCGGCTGGCTGGATAAGGGGAATCGCTTTGAGCGCTTCTTTATCTTCATGATGATTTGGCCCATCAGTCCAGCCGACTTTCTCTGCATGCTGGCGGCCCTGACCAAGATGACTTTCAAAAAGTACATGCTGATTATCCTTGTCTGTAAACCCATCACTCTCGTCATCTATACCTATGGCCTAACTTATATCATTGATTTTTTCTGGAAAATGGTCTCCAAATAAAAAGAAGTTGAATTGAACCGCACCCCAAAAGTTAGACAGAAAAAATCTAACTTTTGGGGTGTTTTTAAATGAAATTAACTTATGAGGATAAAGTTCGAATCTATGAACTAAGAAAACAAGGAATCAGCTTAAAGCGACTTTCAGAAAAATATGGAATGAACCTTTCAAATCTTGACTACTTAATTCGATTGATTGATCGCTACGGAATAGATAGTGTCAAAAAAGGGAAAAACCGTTATTACTCTCCTGAATTAAAACAAGAAATCATCAATAAGGTTTTGATTGAAGGTCGTTCGCAACTAAGCGTATCTCTGGATTATGCTCTTCCAAGTAGTGGATTACTTCCAAATTGGCTGGCACAATACAAGAAAAACGGGTATACTATTGTTGAGAAAACAAGAGGGAGACCAGCTAAAATGGGACGTAAACGGAAGAAAACTTGGGAAGAAATGACAGAATTAGAGCGACTTCAAGAGGAGAATGAGCGTCTACGTACCGAGGTGGCCTACCTAAAAAAGTTAAAAGAGCTAGAAGACAGGGACGAAGCCTTACAGCGAGAAAGGCAGAGACAGTTAGAGAAATGGTTTCAGGAGGATTTCGATTAGATTTACTTCTTGAAACGGCACATTTAGCTCGCTCAACTTACTACTATCACTTAAAACAGCTAGATCAACCAGATAAGAATCAAGAACTTAAAGCTGAAATTCAGGCCATTTATAGTGAGCATAAAGGAAATTATGGCTATCGGAGAGTTACTCTTGAATTAAGAAATCATGGCTTCGTGGTGAATCATAAGAAGGTCCAACGGCTGATGAAAGTCCTTGGTTTAACGGCTCGAATTCGTCGAAAACGGAAGTATTCTTCCTACCAAGGAGAGATTGGCAAGAAAGCAGAGAATCTCATTCAACGCCAGTTTGAAGCAGCCAAGCCAATGGAAAAGTGCTATACGGATGTGACAGAGTTTGCCATTCCAGCAAGCACACAGAAATTGTATTTATCGCCAGTTTTAGATGGCTTTAACAGCGAAATTATTGCTTTTAATCTTTCTTGTTCGCCTAATTTAGAACAAGTAAAAACGATGTTGGAACAGGCATTCACAGAGAAACACTACGAGAATACGATTCTCCATAGCGATCAAGGCTGGCAATACCAACATGATTCTTATCATCGGTTTCTAGAGAATAAGGGAATTCAGCCATCCATGTCACGCAAGGGTAACAGCCCAGACAACGGCATGATGGAGTCCTTCTTTGGCATTCTTAAGTCTGAGATGTTTTACGGTTATGAGAAGAACTTTAGGTCTTTAGAAGACCTTGAGCAAGCTATTGTGGACTACATTGATTACTACAATAACAAACGAATCAAAGTCAAACTAAAAGGACTTAGCCCTGTGCAATACAGAACTAAATCCTTTCAATAATTATTTGTCTAACTTTTTGGGGTCAGTACAAATGAAGTCAACTCCTTTTTTATTTATCCTTTTTGTCTACCATATATAATGGTTCAACTAGGAGAGGCTGCAGGACTTTTTCTTCTTTTGCAACCATAAGTCTTTAAGGGAAATGAGCGAAACAACTATTAAAATCATAGCAATCCCTACCAGATCAAGGACATAAAAACGCTCATTCATCAGAAAAAAGGCAAAGAAGACCGCTGAAATAGGCTCAGTGGAAGCTAGAAGACTGGATTTGACAGGTCCTATCAGGGAAGTACCCTTTAAAAAGACCGTGTAGGAAAAGATGGTCCCAACTACCACGATTCCCACCAAGGCTAATAGAATATTAGGACTGAGATCCCACTGGTGCTGAGCTAGACCGCTAATGGGAAGCAAGAAAAGCCCTGCCATGGTCATTCCAATGCCAATCACCAGTATACTGCCCCATTTCTTAATCAAGTCAATAGAGAGCAAGATGTAAAGCCCATGTGTAAAAGCTGAAAAAAGACCAACCAATAAACCTTTAGGAGTAATGGCTAACTGATTCAGCTGACAGTGGGTCGCAAATCAAAAAGGTTCCGACAATCGCTAACAGCATAGAACAAAGCTCCGATATTGTAGGCGCAACCCGATCCTTGATACAGACATAGGCTAAGATGCCTATTGGGCAGAGGTATTGCAAGACCGTCGCTGTCCCTGCATTGGTTTCTCGAATGGCCTCCAAGTAGGCAAATTGGTTGAGAAACAAAGCAAAGAGGGCAAAAATAAAAATAGAAAACAAGGAAGACTTATCTTTTAAAAGCTTCCGAAAATGGTCCCGATTTGCCAAATAGGCCACACCCATCAAGGCAAGGCCTGAAAGCAGCAAGCGGAGATTGGTCAGCGCTAGCGCAGAAAAACCATGCCCTAGCAGATATTGGCCGCTCGTGCCAGACAGCCCCCAAGCAATTCCAGCAGCTATTGTGTAAATGGTCCCTTTCAAAACTTTTGACATCCTAAACCTCTTTCTATATCTTTGCTTATTATAGCACAATCCATAAAGAAAAATCAGCCAGTTTTGACTGATTTTCATCTCATGATTAAGCAAAGATTTATTCTGGCGATACCAAAATCTTGATCTGCGCCTTGTCCTGAGTCAGCTCGATAAAACCTTCTTGCACAATATCCTCCAGCTTAATCTTCTTGGTCACAAGCTTGTCAGCAGAGAAATAGCCCTGCTCCATCAGTTCCAGCACCTTAGGGAAAATATGCCGATAAGCGATAATACCCTTGAGCGTTTTTTCTTGAATGGCAAATTCATTAGGATTGACGCTGGCTTCTCGCTCCCAGATAGAAACAACCATACATTCCCCAGCCTTGTGAACAGCAGCCAAAGCCTGTCCCAGCACAACCGGCACCCCGGTCACTTCATAAGACACATCTGCCCCGCCACCAGTTAAACGCTGAATAGCAGCTACCACGTCTTCGCCTTCTTCTGGATGCACAATGATGGCCCCAAGCTCCTCAGCCTTGGCTTGGCGTTCTGGAGATAACTCGACACCATAAATCTTAGAGGCACCGACTGCTCGCAAAGCCTCAACTATCAAGAGCCCGATTGGCCCCAAACCGAAGACAACCGCTGTATCGCCCGTCTTAAGAGCTGACTGACGGACTGCGTAAACAGCTACAGCAGCAGGTTCTGTCAAAGCTGCCTGCTCATAGCTAAGGCTGTCTGGAACTTTGTGAACAATGTCTCCGTCCAAAACACAGTATTTGGCAAAACCACCGTCTGCCGCCAGACCGACAAAGTTTAGATTAGGGTCCAGATTATAATCACCGACAAGATTATGCTTAGCCAAAATGGGCTCAACTGTCACCCGGTCGCCAACTTTGACCCGTGTCACGGCACTGCCGACCTCAACAATTTCCCCAGCAAACTCATGTCCTAAAGTTACAGGCGCTTTCTGGCCAGAATAGACATGCTCTGTTTCTGTCGGAATAAAAATCGGTCCGTCTAAGTATTCATGCAAGTCAGTTCCACAGATTCCTGTGAACTTGACCGCAATTTTAACCTGATGCGGTTTGACTTCCGGTACATCCACTTCTTCAATACGAACATCTTTAGCGCCATACCAACGCGCAGCATTCATTTTTTTGCCATAAACATACCTCGCTTTATAATTTGTTAGTTTTATTGTAAACCCTTTTCAGAAATCTTGTCAAAAGATTAGCTACATTTTCAAAAAAATAACATACAAAAAAACCAGCATCAGCTGGTCTCAAGTTTATTCTGCAATTCTAGCAGAGTAGAAAGGAAGAAGGAACATTAAAACAATAGAAAGAATCAAGAGAATCGCACGAAGCAATCCACCAAATAGAAAAAGCAACTACTAAAGTTCCCAAGCAAATAGAAAAAAATTAGTAAAATTTGTTTCAATCAGCAAGGTTTGCCCTGAT
>BNJS01000393.1_pt1 | contig 56513 bp, 70 predicted proteins | sample 8540461 | NCBI WGS metagenome assembly BNJS01 (sample SAMD00202454, study PRJDB9452) | human saliva metagenome | isolation source: human saliva | place: Japan
GAAAACCAACAACCATACAGTATGCCATCCAAAATAATGACTGTAATGAAAAGTATTCAATATTTAATCTCTTTGTATTATCCATATATTCTTAACGTATCTATCATACATTATGATTTTCAAATAATAAAATTATAAAAAGGCTATTTAGATAGCCTTTTTATATAAGTTTCACCATTTATTTTTATAATTTACTAGATAATTCGACCTGAGCATCTAAAACGGTTTTTACACATATTTAATTGTGGCTGTTCAAAATTTACTAACCATTCATCAGTAATTCTATTTGCATGTACTCGCAAATACTACCAGTCATAACCCCAAAAATTGAGCCTAAAGTCATAATTGTTTCCGATTCCATCTCTAAATTTAAAATATTTAAGTTTATATATTCTTTTAATACATTTTCAGCATTAAAATCTTTACCTAAAACTTGTCTACCTTGTCCAGCAAAGAATGAACCAACAGAACCGGAAATACCAAGGTGATATTTTTGATTATTTTTTTTACATGCATCTACAAGAGTCTGAATTACTTCATAAGATGCAACAGCTGGATATTCAATTGGAGCATAGAAAATGCTTGACCCTCCTCTACGTACAGCACCTGTATTAATAATTAAATCTCCTAATTGAATATCTTTCCTCAAAACCCCTGTACCACCAATTCTAATTAGAACTTTAGCACCCAATTCAATAAGTTCTAATACTGCAATCTCTGTAGAACTTGCACCAATTCCAGTTGAACATACAGTTATACGTATATTATTATATGTTCCAACACCAATAGTATATTCGCGATTCTCTGCAATTATATGGAAATTATCGCATAAAGAACCAACTAACTTTACTCTTCCAGGATCTCCTGGGAGTAAAACAATTTCAGAGATGTCTTGCTTAGTACACTTTAAATGAGGAGCTTTGCCATCAATAATTGGATTCGATGCATTTGTAATTATTTTATCATTCATATCATTTACCATATTTTAAAGTTTGTCTTCCAATTAAACCTTTCTTTTCTCTCATTTCCTTCCTTGTTAACTGATAGCCTCTTATCCACACTCCAAAGATTGTAAATAAATATGGCATCATTGACGCAAACTGTGCTGGTAATCTAAATGATTGTGAAATATTACCTAGAGACATTGCTGCACCAAATATAAAGGAAAATAGTGTAGTAAGTATAGGATCTCCTTGTCCAAGATTTTGAGCTGCAATGGATATAAATCCTCTTCCTGCAGTCATATCGGTCGTAAAATAAGGAAGATATGCCATAGATAAATACATACCACCAAAAGAAGCTAAAACACCACTAATTAATAACGCTATCAGCTTAGTTCTATTTACATTAATACCTACTGATGCAGCTGCAGATGGGTTTGTTCCAACAGCTCTTATATGAATACCTAATTTAGTTTTATTTAGTAAAAACCATACAAATAAAACAGATAAGAACGAAAGATAAACTAGCAAATTATGTCCTGAAAGTAATCTTCCAATAATAGGAATATTCTCAATGATTGGTAAATTAATTACTGGATATTTTAAAGATAATAATGTCGATGTATCCTGTTTCATGCCTGTCATTAAATAAACAACGTATACTGTCATACCAGAACCAAGCGTATTAAGTGCTAATCCTGCTAATAATGGTGGTGCATTTAAGTACAGAACAAAATAACCAAAAATTAATGCAATAATACACCCTGAAGAAATTCCAATTAACATACCAACAATCAGAATTTCCACTAAAAAGCACTTACAAGACACCACCTAAAGCAGCACATAGCATTATCGATTCATATGCAATACGAGAGAACGCTTGCTTTTCCACCAATTACAGCAGCCATGGCAGTAAACAATAGAGGTGTCATCAATCTTAAAGTTGAAATAAGAAAATCAATAGATAAAATTTTTTCAATCATAAGGTATCTCCTCCTGACATTCTTACATGCAACTCTTTTTCAGCATTCTTTACGATAACACGATGCTTCCATACTGATAAAAATCTCTCTGATGCAATAAATATAATTATTATGCCTTGAATAATATTCACAATTTCCGGTGGGATACTTGATGTAAAATTTAAAGCATCTGCTGATGTTCTAATGTAGGCCAAAAACATAGCTGCCAAAGGCATATATTTCGGCTGATTATAACAAAGAACTGCAAGCATTACACCATCCCATCCATGATTTGTAAAACCAGTATAAACAAATCGTGGATAGTTACCTAAAACTTCACATGCTCCACCTAAACCAGCCATCATACCAGCAATAATAGAGGTTAAAACTATTGTTTTTGAGATTGGCATACCCGAATATTTAGCTAATTTTTCATTAGTACCTATAGTTCTAATTTGAACGCCAAATGCAGTTTTATTTAAAAGAATATATCCTATAAAAACAACTATCACGATGAAAATTAAACCTAAATGTATTCTAGTACCTGTAATTAATTTAGGAAGAATTGCGGTACTTTCAAATGGATGTGAAGCTTCAAAGCCCGCACTACCATCTCGTAACGGATTTAAAATAATATAAAGTCCAAGGAAAAGTGCAACATAATTTATCATTAATGATGACACCTATTGTTACTGCATTGTATTTTACATGCAAAATACTTGGTATACCCATAAAAATAGCACCTACTATCATCGCAGCGAGGAAACATAAAACAAAATGGAATATAGGTGGTATACCAGGAATTATTGCAATAGCAGTAGCTGCTACTACCCCAACAAAAAGGATCCTTCTGCAGCAATATTTGTTGTCCACATCTGTTTTACTAAACATATTGCAGTTCCTGTAAACAACAATGGTATAGCTTTAGTTACGATAGTCATCAAGTTATTTACCGATTTTAGTGGGCCAATCAGTAAAGTCGTAAAATCTTTAATCGGTTTATCACTAACAGCGTAGATTAAAAATAGAAGCGATGGTTAAAGAAATTACAATTGCAAAGAAATGTTCTTAGTAAAGAAAATTGCTTCTCAATTGACTCTTAAAAATTTTATTTTTCATTCAAGCCCAACTCCTTTTTCATATTTATTTTGTTTTTTAATCCAAGCATATATTCGCTCAAATCTGATTCACTAAGATTATTTGTATTCTCAAAATATGCGACAATTTCCCCTTCATAAATTACAGCAATGCTATCGCTAATTGCCAATAGTTCTGTTAAATCTGCAGAAATTATGTAATACAGCTGTATGAAAATTATCTCGTAGTTCAACTATTTTTGTTTCAGTAGCATTTCTGCAGCACCAATATCAATTCCTCTGGTAGGATGACATGCAAGCAGGAACTTTGGTGTACTACTAAATTCACGAGCTGCAACAACCTTCTGAATGTTACCACCCGAAAGTGTATCGACATTAGAGTTAATATTATCGCATTTGATCATAAAATCTTTAACGAATACAACTTCTTTTTCTTTTTAATGTTTATTAATCCATTAGTGCAAAAATTATTGGAATAATACTGATTAGCCATGATGTTTTCTATATTAGCATTTTTACAGAAACTCCATATGTCATACGATCTTCATGAATTAGAGATACACCTAAATTTCTTATATCGCGTATATTTTTTTAATTCAGATAAAGAGGTAGAATTAATTCTAATATCACCATGTTGAATCGGTAATAAACCTGCAATCATTTCAGACAATTCAGATTGACCATTTCCTTCAACTCCCTGCGATACCAACAATCTGACTTTCTTTTACAGATAAGTTTAAAATTGTTTAAAATATATTTACCATTTCGATTAATATGTGATAAATTTTTAACTCTAATATCAGTTTCCCAAACTTTGTATTTTTATTATATGGATTAAAGTTTAACTCACGTCCTACCATTAATTTAGAAATCTCATTTTCAGTTAAACCATTAATTTCTCTTGTAATGATACTCTGTCCCATTTTCAGAACAGTAATTCTATCACATATTTCTTTAACTTCATTTAATTTATGAGAAATAAAATACGATTGAAAATCCTTTTTCCCTTAATTTTTAATTGAATAAATAATTCTTTAGTCTCTTGAGGAGTCAAAACTGCAGTTGGCTCATCTAACAATAATAACTTTGCGCCCTTAAGTAAAATTTTTAATATTTCTACCCTTTGTTTTAAACCGACCGATAGATTCCCAACAACTTCATCAGGATCAATAGGAAGTTCGTATTGAAATATCTACTACTTTTTGCCTAGCTAATTTACGATTATACAAAAATACCTTTCGTAGGTTCATCTCCAAGAACCATATTATCTAATACTGATAAATTATTAACTAGCATAAAATGCTGGTGAACCATTCCTATGCCATGCTCTAAAGCATGTAATGGACTTTAATATTTACTTCTTTTCCATCAACTTTTTATTGTCCTTTTTCTGGAAGTTCTAATCCAAACAAAACTTTCATTAATGTTGTTTTACCAGCACCATTTTCTCCAACAAGACCGTGAATTTTCGCTATATTTTACACTAAAAATTAATATCATTATTTGCAACAAAAACCATTTCCGTAAATTTTAGTAATATGTTCCATTCTTAGAATATCACCATGTGATTTATTGTTTATATTATCCATAATAGTCTCCGTATCATAAAATAAATTGTGGTATTAATAAACACACAATTTATTTCTAATATTAATTGTCAGATGCTTTTGAAATAATAGATTTAATTTCCTCTACTGATGCACCATATGCTGTATCAATTTTTACCTTATCATTCTTAACATCTTCAATAATTTTTTCAAATTTTTCTTTAATATCATCATTAACAATGGCTTGGTAATATTGGTTATCAGCAAGATATACTCCACCTTCAGCATAACTTATTGCTTTATGTGTACCGAACTTAGCTGTGCCCGCACCAATTTCTTCTACAATCGGATAAACCATGCTGTAATAATTTTTAATTACAGAAGTTAGAATGTGCTTTGCAGTATCTTCAGACGTAGCAGAGATAGTCTTAGCATCATCTGCATCAGAGCAAATAGCATAGAAATTATTTTCTAAAGCAGCATCTGCTACTGCTAAATCAGATTGAGAAACACCGTATATTACATCTGCTCCATTCTGATTTTGTGTTAATGCAATTTCTTTTGTTAATGCTGAATCTTTATGATTACCTACAAAAGAATAAATTACATTAACAGAACTATCGACGTATTTTGCACCTTCAATATAACCGATTAAACAATCTTGAATAGCTGTTGACTCCATCGCTCCAACGAATCCAATTACTTTTTCACTATTAATATTATCGATACTAGATTGAGTAACAAGCGCAGCTAAAGCACCTGCTAAAAAAGCACCTTGATTTTGTTTTACTTGAACAGAAATAATGTTACTGTTTTGTCCATTGCTGTAATCAATAGCAGTATCAAAAATCATAAACTTTTGATCTGGATAAGCCTTTGCAGTATTTGCAAGAGGTTCTGCCATAGTGCCAAATCCAGTTACAATTAAATCGTAATTACCTGTTTGTGCAGCTTGCATTAATGTGCTCTCATATACAGAAGTGTCCATATTACATTCATATGTATCTAAATTCCCTCCATACTTTTTTGTATAATCACTTAACGCAAGATTTACATCATCGTTATTTGTTCCGCCACCTAAATTTCCGGTAACAACAAACATAATGTTTAATGCCTTCTCAGTTTGCTGAGAACTTTCTGAAGTAGTAGATGTTGATGGTTTAGACTTACAACCTAATAAAGAACCTGCAATACATAATGCTGCAAAAAATTTGATGGCCTTTTTCATAATATTTTCCTCCCATATTTGCCTCAAATATTAATTACGATATTAAGAAGATGCTATTGTATCGAATCAGTAATAGCTTTTGAACAATTTAATAATAATTGAATATTATCTTTTGTAATTGGTTGACTTGTTTTGATAGTAGTAAATGCTACAGCACCAATCACCTTATTACAATAGTCATATATAGGGCATGCAATACCCTGTACATTCTCTTGCAATTCTTCATCTAATATACAATACCCTTGTGTTTGTACTTTTATTAGCTCTGATTTTAAAATGTCTTTATCAACAATAGACTTTTTTGTGATGGGTTCTAAATGAGCATTGTCAATCATTTTCTCTTTATTACCACAGTCCATCATAGAAACTATTGCTCTACCAGCAGAGGTAAGATACCATGGTGATTCATAACCCTTTTTTACCCTGAACATAGAAGTATTTCCATATTCAACACATTCTAAATTCATTACATTATTCTCATTAAGAACACATAAAATAACATTCTTTTTTAGCAACTGCGAGAGTCGTTTCATTTGTAAATATGCATGGTGAATCAGCGTATCATTTCTTCTAATATTCTGTGATATAGAAATAATTTTTATATGAAAGTTGATAACGTTTAGTTATTTTCATCCTGAATAACAAAACCAGATGCTTTTTAAACTCTGTAGAATTCTATGTGTAGAACTATTAGGTATCTGTAATTCGTTAGATAGATCTGACAAGTTTAATCCATCTGAATATTTGCTCAAGATTGTAAGTGTTTTTAAAGTTCTATCGACTAATTGCATTATAATTAACCTTTTTCCGTATAGTGGAATTTACTTTTCACTATGTAGAATCACTAATTAATTTATAGCACCATTAAAATTTGATGTCAATAATTATTTGCAAACGCTACATTAGCAAATAAATAAAAAGGAATATTCCACATAAATTGGAACATTCCCTATTGAATTTTATTCAGCACCGATAATGAAACTGTATACAGGCTGTTGACCATCTTCAACGTCAATATCGACGTCGTAGTTCTGTTCAATGAATTGACGAATTTCTTCGCACTCTTCATCAGTAGCTTCAGAACCCTTGATGAGTGTTACAACTTCTGTATCTTCATCACACATGTTCTTAATTAATTCCTTAGTAACTGTTAACTTATCCTTCTCATTGAAGATAATATCCTTCTCTAAGATAGCCATATAGTCACCAGAATTAATCTGCTTACCATCTACTGTTGTATCCTTAACAGCATAAGTAATAGAACCTGTCTTTACTAGTGTGATTGCTTCATTCATTGCCTCTGTATTTGCATCTACTTCTTCCTCAGGGTTGAAGCTAATGCAAGCACTTAAGCCCTGTGGTACAGACTTTGTTTCAATAACGATAATCTTCTTATCTTCCGTAACTTCAGCAGCTTGTTTTGCAGCCATGATAATGTTTGAGTTATTTGGCAAGATATAGATTGTATTCGCATGAACCTTAGAGATTGCAGTAACGAAATCTTCTGTAGATGGGTTCATTGTTTGACCACCACTTACAACATAATTTACACGGTAATCTGTAAATAACTTCTTCAAGCCTTCACCTGCAGCTACTGCAATAATACCATAAGCCGCATTTTCAATTGCTGCTTCTTCAGCTTCCATTAAGGATGGTTGTAAGTCTGATTGAATATCTTCAACTTGAACCTTAACAAACTTACCATACTTCTGACCAAGCATTAACACTTCACCAGGTGTCATAGAATGAACACTTAATGTGAACGCATCTTCTTTTACAGCTAATTGAATATCATTCGCAATCTGTTCTAATTGCTTGCGAACTCTTTCTTCCTTGAAAGTCTTTTTACCGTTATCGCTAAGAGAAACGATATATTCAACACGATAGCCAGAAGCCTTTTCATGCACTTCTGTTTCTGCTGAATCACCTGCTAGGTTCTCTGTAATTGGCATGCCTTGCAAGTAAGACTTGAAACCTTCAAGAATTGTCACATAACCCATTGCACCTGAGTCTACACAATGTGCTTCCTTCAGTACATCTAATAATTCAGGTGTACGTTGTAGAGATGCGTTTGCCTCATCCACAATATAATTCACAAATTCTTCAATAGAAGTTTCAGGATGGTTATTAATATAGATTTCACCATACTCAGCACTTTCTCTAACAACTGTTAGAATTGTACCTTCTGTAGGACGCATAACAGCCTTGTAAGCCATCTTAGAACCGTTCATTAACGCTTCAGAGAATTCTTTCACTGTAAGTTCTTCTTTGTCCTTTGCATATTGCGCAAAGCCACGGAAAATCTGAGATAAGATAACACCTGAATTACCACGTGCACCCATTAATAAACCACGACTGAAAATCTTAGCAACTGTTGAAAGTGACTCTGATCCACTCTTTGTAACTTCTGAGATACCGTTCAAAATAGTCAAAGACATATTTGTACCTGTATCTCCATCTGGTACTGGGAATACATTCATCGCATCAACTGCTTTACGTTGATTGCTTAGATTGTGTGCTCCACTTTCCAGTAAGTTCTTTAAAATTAAACCATTAATCTTTTCCATTACTTTAACCCCATATCCTTATGCTACGACGCGAACGCCCTGAACAAAGACATTCACCTGGGCAACTTCCTGGGAGAGTGACTTTTCAAGCATATACTTAACTTTCTTCTGTGCTTCGGTTACAACTTCGAAATCTTAACACCGAAACTAACAACGATATATAAATCAATTTCTAAACCAGCTTTACCATTACGAACAACTACACCCTTTGTATAGTTTTCCTTCTTTAATAGTTCAGCCCATCCATCTTTTAAAATTTGTTTGCTGGCCATACCAACAACACCATAAGATTCTGTAATTACCCCACCAGCTAATGAAGCTACTGCTTCTTCTGAAACGGAGATACTACCATAGTTTGTTTTCTTTTCAACTGCCATAAGTTACTCCTTACTAACGTTATGTATTATATCAAAATGGTTATTATTATACAAAATATGTAACCTGTATATCGTCTATTTCACAGGATTTTCATGTTACTGCGCAGGTGTAGGTGTATTTAATACACCAGTTGTATAGTATCCTGCAGCATAATTTTCTTGGAATTTATCATCAATGATTTCAATTCCATTATCATCGATAGGAATTGCAATAGGACTGCCATTTGCATCGACTGCAACATTTCCTTCTGCGTCAGTATAGAAATGTTTTTCAACCGGTATGCCATTCGCATCCACACGTACATTTCCTTCTGAATCATACCAATATACCGCATTAGATACTGCTGTCGCTGTTTCAGTTGATTGTTTTTGCTCCCATGGACATGCAGCGGTATATGCAACTTGATCCTTACTCGTACCCCATAAGCACTTTGTTTTATCAGTTGCTTGACTATAGATGGTAAAGTAATCATTTAAAATCTTGAGATTACTATAGGATGCCACAAAGTAACTACCAATACGCATATGTACAAGTAATGCATGTGCATCATAGCGCAGTGGATATACAGAAATTGTAGAAATCTGCTGCAAGATTGAATCATCAATCTCATTTAATGCATTCGACACTTTTCAATAGTTCTAATCTGTAAACCCAATGAGTTTTGGAATTGAAGCGATTACCTGACGATTGTTATCATCCAACATAGTACTTTCACCATTTCCAAACCAGATAGTTCCGTTACCTTCAGATTGATAAGCCAACTAACTTTTTCTCTTTTACAGTAATCGTAACTGTATTACCGTTATTTAAAACTCACTTTCGCATCTTCAATTAGTGGATTTAACTTCTAATTTTTCTTTCTACTAATACCGGTAGAGTGAAATATAACTTTGAAGATGTATCAACTCCAGCAATTGTTTTAATATAATCATCACTTAGATACGTGCTACCTTGAATGGATACCGCTCTAACTGAAGACATCGGAGATAATAAGTACATCACCACAATAACAACGATTGCCATCACTATAGCTATATTAAATAATGCTGGTTGTCGAGAGCGAAATAATTTTAAATTTGCGGCTAAACGCTTATTCTTAAAGATTCTTTCAACCGCTTCAGGAATCTTATCAAAGTCTGCGTTCAATCGATTCTTCTTTACTTCCAATTGAACTTCTCCACTTCCATCTTGAGATCAATATCGTATTTCTTCTTTACTTCTCTTTGAATTTCTTCAATCAAAGTTAGATACTCAAGTGCGGTTGCTTTATGAACATTTAAGATGAAATTGCAATGCTTATCACTAACCATCGCACCACCAATCTGTTTGCCACGATAGCCAATGCCATCGACTAACTGCCATGCATTATGACCTTCTGGATTCTTAAAATACAGAACCACAGCTTGGGAAGTTTAGTGGTTGTGAATCAACCCTTCTCTTGCGACGCGAATCCATGAGTTCTTCAATTTCTGCTTGTGGCTTTGGTGTTAAACCATATCGTACTCCTAGAATCAACCAATTCGGATTTGATTGGAAGATACTATGGCGATAAGAGAAATCACATTCAGATACAGGTAACCAAGTTAATTGGTGGTCTCTATATACAAGTACTTCTTTTACAACATCTTTCATACTGATGTTATAGGCACCTGCATTCATGAAAAGACAACCACCAACTGTACCAGGAATACCACTTGCAAACTCTAAACCAGAAAGTCCACGTTTCATCGCAGCTGTTGATAAAGCGATGATAGAACATCCTGCTTCAGCTACAAGGTCATTACCATCAAAGTATTGATGATTAAAGAAGCGATCTAAACATATAACAACCCCTTCAAATTCGTCGTCAGAACATAGTAAATCACTACCCTTACCAATCACCTTAAAAGCGAGTTGATTTTCTTCAATAACACGGAAGATACCATCAATCGCAACATATGTTTCTGGATATACAACGTATTTTGCATTACCACCAATTCTTAGAGTGGTCATTGTACGTAAAGGCTTATCTGCTTCTGTAACAGCATAAAGGGCTTAAACGCTCTAAAATTTTATCCATGTATTACCTCCTCAATCCAATCAATCATTTGATTAGCAGCATCCACTTTCGCAAGTTTATGTGCATTTTCTTTTAACTTATTACATCTATTTTCATCATGAACAAGCATATTTACAGTCGATGCCAAAAGCTTTGGGGTCAACTCTTTTTCTTCAATCATAATAGCTGCATCATTATCTGCTAGTTCTTTTGCGTTATAAACCTGATGGTTATTAGCAACAAATGGACTAGGAATTAAAACTGCAGCAGTAGGTAAAGCGCAAATCTCTGAAATGGTAGTAGCTCCTGCTCGGGTTACCGCAAGAACACAGCCTTTTAAGGCTTGTTTACCATCAATATAAGGTACAAACTTCACAGTCTTGGACTCTTTATTTTGAAACTGATACGCATTTCGCTTTTCCACTTACAATCATAACCTGAAAATCTTGATCAAAGAGTGGAATTGCTTCATCAATAACTTTTGATACTGATGATGAACCTAAGGATCCCATCATAAATACAACATACGGAATCTCTGTAGATATTCCAACACTCTCGATAACTTCTGGATTAAATATCGTATCTTTTACAACCGAAGCAGACGGATTTCTAAGATACGAACATCTGCTTTCGGCATCTGCTCTCGATTACTTTCATAACAACCAACTACTGCATCCACATAACGACTCAAGAATTTATTTGCTTTTCCAGCAAAACTATTCTGTTCGTGCAACATCGTTTTGATTCCAAGATGATGTGCCGCAAGTATTAACGGTACACTAATATAATTACCAAATCCAATACAGATATCTGGTTGTTCTTGTTTTAGTATTTTTTTTGATTTAAAGTAAGCCTTCAGTAAAGATGTTGCATATGTCACTTTCGAGAAAGATTGAACCTGCTGTTGTTGTAATATGCAAACCATAGAATTTATAGCCAGCATCTGGAATCACTGATAGCTTCCATACGGTTATCCGACCCAACAAAAATGACTTCATTTTTGGGATTACGTTGTTTTAATATATTTGCTAAATCTAGTGCAGGGTTAATGTGACCACCAGTCCCCCCTGTCGCTATCATAATCTTCATAGGATACCTCTAATATCTCTCTCCTATTTTAGCATATTACGCTTTTTACATGGGCAAAAATAAAAGATGGTATCTACCGAAGTAGAAACCATCTATTGTGCTATAAGTTGATCAATCTTTTCCCAAACAACATCTAAGCCTTGTTTTTTCTCGGAATTAACTGGAATTAGTGCATTCTCTTGAATACCAAGAGTTGCAGAAATCTTCTTTAAATTCTGGAGCATTTGACTTCTAGATAATTTATCAATTTTTGTGCATACCGCAAAGATTGCTAGATGTGATTCTTTGCCATATTCAACCATCTGAATATCATCAGCACTTGGAACTCTTCTAGCATCCAATACAATAATCATTGCTTTTAACTGATCTCTTTTTGCAAAGTATGGATCAATTAATTTCGCAAATGCTAAAGCACTTTGACGATCACTTGTCGCATAACCATAACCAGGTGCATCCGTAAATACAACCTTGTTATCGACAGAGAAGAAATTTAAAAGTCTTGTCTTACCTGGTGTCTTACCAGAGTATGCTAAGTTTTTACGATTCACTAAGCCATTGATAAGTGTACTTTTTCCTGCATTCGATCTTCCTACAAAGATAATTTCAGGTAAATCACTCACCGGCCACTGTGTCTCTAACGCTGCTGTCTTTAGCAGGAATGCATCATGGTACTGCATTAGTGCACCAACGCCTCCCTTGAGTACTTGGGAAACAGTCTCAACAGGAATAAATGTAATTGCCTTTTTCACTGTTTCTGGTACATCATCTAAGTCACGAACATTATTCTTTGGAATCAAGACTTTCTTAATACCAACACGGTGTGCAGCTAACGACTTCTCTCTTAAGCCACCAATTGGTAATACATTACCACGCAGTGTTACTTCACCTGTCATCGCAATATCACGATAGACAGCTGTATTCGTTAAGTGCAGAAACAATCGCAGTTGTTAATGTAACACCAGCAGAAGGTCCATCCTTTGGAACAGCACCCTCTGGCACATGGATGTGAATATCATTTGTATCAAAGAACTTTAGAATCAATATTCACTCTTTTGCATGAGCCTTTACATAGTCAAGCGCAATAGATGCACTTTCCTTCATAACATCTCCTAATTGACCCGTAATAACAAGTCTACCTTTACCTTCGAAGTGGTTTACTTCAATCTGAAGTACATCGCCACCAAACTGTGTATAGGCAAGACCAGTTACGCAACCAATTTGATTCTTCTTTTTCTTTATTTCCGTATTCAAAGCTTAATCTTACCTAACCATTCACCAATTTGGTTTCTTGGTCACAGTAATAGATTTCTTTTGATCACGTAGAAATCGCATAGAACAGTCTTACAGCTATAATGACGCAATAATTCTCTCTAATTGACGAACACCCGTTTCACGTGTGTAATGACGAATCAAGTATAGAAATTTCTGCATCTTTCAGCTTTAAACTGTGCAGCTTTTTAAGACCGTTATTCGTTAATTGCTTTAGGGCACCAAAATAATCCTTGGCAATACTTACCTTTTCGAGTTCTGTATATGATGATAAATCAATAATCTCTAAACGATCACGCAAAAGGACCAGGAATATTTTCTAGATAGTTTTGCAGTTGCGATAAACATAACTTTAGATAAATCATAAGGTTCTTCTAAGTAGTGATCAGAGAATACTGCATTTTGTTCTGGATCGAGAACTTCAAGCATTGCATCACTAGGATCACCCTTGTAGTCAGCACCCATCTTATCTAATTCATCAATTAAGAATACTGGGTTTAATACCTCAGCACGCTTCATTCCTTGAATGATGACGACCTGGCATAGAACCAAGATATGTACGACGATGACCACGAATTTCAGCTTCATCACGGACACCACCAACAGACATCTTTACAAACTTACGATCTAACGCACGTGCAATCGACTTCGCTAACGAAGTCTTACCAACACCTGGAGGACCCTACTAAGCACAAGAATTGGGCTGCTAAGAGATTGTGTCATCTGCTTTACGGCTAAATATTCCATAATGCGATCCTTGATTTTCTCTAGACCATAATGATCTTCATCAAGAACGTTACGAACTGCCTTTAAATCTTCAATATCTTCTGTTGTTTGCCACCATGGAACTGTTAACAACCAATCTAAAGTAGTTACGAGAAACACTTGCTTCTCCACTACCTGGAGGAAGCATCTCATACTTACGTAATTCTTCACGTGCTTTTTGCTTAACATGTTCTGGGTAAGATTCTTTTTCAATCTGTCTCACGTAACTCAGCGACATCATCTGTCATATTAGAAACATCGCCAAGTTCTTCTTTGATTGCCTTTAACTTTTCACGAAGATAGTATTCCTTTTGACCATCATCAATACGCTCTTTGACACGATCATTAATCACAGTTTCAAGTTCAGAATAACGTTGTTGTTTCTCAAGTTCTTCACAATTAACAATCAAACGATCATTGACGTTTGTTGTTTCTAATAAACGTTGACGCGTTGCTTGGTCAAATAAACTAAAAGTACTGACCAAATTGATCACCTAATGATTCTGCATTTACACCAAGAGAAAGTTGTTGCACAACTTCTGGTGGGAAAACTGCAGCTATCTGCGTCATTCCTTCTAGTTTATCTACAACCTTCTTCACCAATGCGTATTCTTCACTCTTATCACCATAAGAATCATTTAATGGAATGACATCCGCATACATTAACTCTTTACTATCGTAAAGTTTTGCAAGTTTTGCACGACGCATACCAGTAAAAGTCACACGCATGAAGCCTTCCTTCTTACGTACAACTTTGATCTTTGCAATTGTTCCGACTGTATATAAATCCTTCTCTGTTGGATTGTCTACCATAATATCATTCTGACAAACAAGCCAAACCATACTGTCGTATGAGGCACCTGCCTCATTCACGGCATTGATTGATTTTGGTCTTCCTACTTCAATCATTACATCATGTCCAGGGAATACGACAATTCCTCTAGTACATACGACAGGCACACGAACATTCACTAATTCGCTCATATTCATACCTCCTGAATCACTTTTGAAAATAAGACGCGAGCAGCGTCTTATTAACAATCTATATTGTAAACGAATTACTCAGCAGATTCTTCTACTTCGCTCTTCTTTTTACGTGTTGTCTTCTTTACTGGCTTTTCTTCTGTAGCTTCAGCCTTTTCTGCCTTCTTTGTTGTCTTCTTAGCAGCCTTCTTTGCAGGCTTCTTATCACCAGCAGCGTTTTCCTTAACGAATGCATATGCCTTTTCGTTACGTACATCACGCTTCAACATATCAACACTGATATATGCCTTTACTTGATCAACAGGCATATTGTACTGTGCAGCGATGTTGTTATATTCATTTTCAAGATCTTCTTCAGTTGGCTCTAAACCTTCAACCTTAGCGATCTCTTCAAGAATTAATCTTAACTTCGCAGTCTTAGTTGCATTTTCTGTGTATTCAGCACGAACATCTTCAATCTTCTTACCCATCATGGACAAGTACTGGTTGAAATTCATACCATACTGAGAAATCTGTTGTGCTAACTGTTGAATCTGATTGTTAACTTCTTCTTCAACAAGTACTTCTGGTAAGTCAATTTCAGCATTTTCAACTAACTTATCCATTAATGCTGTATCAGCCCTGTTTTCAGCCTGAGACTTCTTACCATCTTCGATACGTGTACGAATCATGTTCTTTAAGTCCGCAACTGTTTCAACACCAGCAGCGTTTACATCCTTCGCAAAGTCATCGTTAACTTCTGGCAATACCTTCGTCTTTACTTCGTTAACCTTAACTTTAAATACAACTGCCGCACCCTTTAAGTCTTCAGCGTGGTAGTTCTCTGGGAATGTTAGATCAAGATCCTTTTCTTCGCCAGCCTTAACACCAACTAACTGTTCTTCAAAGCCAGGGATGAAGGAATGGGAACCTAATACTAAGTCATAGTTAGTGCCCTTACCACCATCAAATGCTACGCCATCCTTAAAACCTTCGTAGTCAATATTAACTGTATCGCCTTCAACTGCAGCGCCATCCTTAGTCTGAACTTCTGCATACTGTTCACGCATACGATTTAATTCTGCGTCAACTTCTTCATCACTAACAGCAACTTCTTCAAGATTGTATTCTAATCCCTTATAATCGCCTAACTTCACTTCAGGCATAACTGCGAATGTAAATACTAATTCAACACCATTTGCGTCGATTGACTTGATATCCAACTGTGGTTGGCTGATTGGTGTTAAATTCTCAGCTGCTAAAGCTGCACGCATCCATTCATTAGCGTTATCATCTACAGCTGTGATGAATCTTTTCGTTATCAGAAACACGCTTTTCGATTAAAGCCTTTAGGTGCCTGTCGCTTACGGAAACCATTGATAGATACATTCTTAGCAATCTTATTGAATGCCTTCTTTTACTGCATCTGCCCATTCTTTACCTTCAATTTTTAACTGTTAAATCTCCAACTGATTTTTCTTTGAGTGTCCAATTTGACATCTTATTAACTCCTTTTTCGCTTTTTATTGCTTGCATATTATACCAAAGATACAATATTTTCGGCTATGTTTTTTTACTATATTACGGTCGATTTTAGCACTCGACCACTATGCCTGCTAATATCCTACAAAGTTTAGGCTAGAAAGTCAATGCAATGTTTTTCGCATATGCAAGTTGTTTAGAGACTTTTCGATAGATTTCTCCTTCATCCATCATATCGGATACTTGCTTCAACATCGTAAGTGCTAAATCTTCTGCTTCATCAACATCATAAGACAGCGGTAAAAATACATAGACTTCATGAATCAATAACGTTCTAGCCATCTCATAGAAATCTGGATGATCATTTTCTAACCACTCTTTTAAATAAGACTGTGCTTTTAAAAAACCTTCACTCTTATGTACAGGAACAATATCATCTGACCAGAATGTATATTCAACGCCATTCTTAATCAGTGTAAATTCATCAGATATTTCTTGTTCAGCTAAACCTTCAATCAAAAGTGCAGCCGCTTCTGGACAAGGATCTTTAGAAAGATAATCCTTAATCTCTATCAGGCACTCTCTTAGATTTCTTGTTACTAATATACTAGCAGCAGCTAACTGTGACTTTGGTTTTCCTTTTAGTTTTCTTAATAGCGAATCTAAACTATCTTCTCGTATTTCTTTTTCATCACTGAGATGATAGTTCAATTCTCTTTTAAAACTCTTTAACTTTTGTTCAACATCAATCGGAATATATGGCATGTTAAGTTCTTTTTGAACCAAGAAATTTGCATCACCATATTTACCCTCTTTGATTAAATTTTCTATCTCCGTAAGGATTTCATCGTAGTAATTTGTCATATAGCCTCCTAAACGAAAGATACCGTCGACTGATTGCCGACGGTATCTTTTCTATATGGCGTCCTCGAAGAGATTCGAACTCTTGACCACACGCTTAGAAGGCGTGAGCTCTATCCAGCTGAGCTACGAGGACAGCACAAATAATATATCAAAATATCTATCAGTTTCAAGATTAAATTTACATTTTATATCGTTTTAATTCTGCAGATACTTGTTGTCCATCAAAATGTAAAATCATATACGATGGCTTAGAACCGTCACGGTTATAACTAAGTGAACCAGGGTTAAATAAATGCACATCTTCAAACTGCTCATCAAATGGAACATGTGTGTGTCCAAAGCATACAATATCACAACCACGCTCTCTTGCATGTCGTACTAAACCAAATAATGAACCATAGCCAATATCATGATGGCCATGCACTAATAAGATGCGATGATCTTCTACTTCACAAACAAGTTCAGGCTCATAATCCCCATAGTAATCGCAATTACCTTGCACACATGCATATCCTTCTGTTAACTGCTTAGGTAGCTCACTATCACCCGCATGTAAGTATGCATACGCATTTGGATACATCTCACGAATCTCTTTTAAACATTCCGTTTGTCTATGAGAGTCACTCACCAATATAATATCTTTTGACATTTCGTTCACCGTTGTACCTATTATAATGAATCTTTGTCATACGTAAAAGAGATAAACATGTTAAAATACCATTAAGGAGCGTATTTATATGAATATTTATCCCTACAACATGTATTTCTTATATGCCGCATGCGCATTTTCTCATATGCTATCTGATCATATTTCTTGTTAAAAGACAATGAACTTCTTTAAAAGACAATGAAAGACTACAAATGTCAGTATTCAAGTCATCAAAGACAAGGTTGATCATCTTCAGTATGTATCAAATGCAATTAAGGAACAGAATCAGGCAAAGAAGACAATACAGAATAAGTTAATTAAAATTCTTCTTCCAATTGCTGTTTCTATCATTCTCACCTATCGCCAAAATGATGATCTAGAAAGGGATTCAAGGGCTACGTAGCTGCTGGTAAAGCGTGAATTTGCTAAACGTGCTAACAGCGAAATCATTAAACGCATCTTTTACCAATTAACAAAATACCGATGCTTATGCATCGGTATTTTCATATGTTTGATGTAAAGCATCATATACTGCTTGAGCCACTTCAGCTGGTACAACCTTTGCTATGTCTTCAACTGTTGCGGCTTTTAGATTTGTGAAGTTGCCAAACTCTTTTAATAATAGTTTCTTACGTTTAGGACCCACACCATGCAATCTCGTCCAAAACAGATTTTGTCTGTGCCTTTGCGCGTAATTTTCTATGATACGTAATCGCTACACGGTGTACTTCATCTTGCATACGTGTTAATAAGAAGAATAAACCTGAATCTTTATCGATTTCAAAAGTATCCCCATTGGTATCCATTAAGGCATTTGTGCTGTGTTTATCATCCTTTACCAAACCCATTAACTTGATTGTATCTGATAAATCAAGTGAATCTAGAATTTCCTTTGCTGCATCAATCTGTGTTTTACCACCATCGACGATTATACCATCTGGCATTCTCGCCCCTTCTTTTAACATACGGAAATAACGGCGATAGATAACTTCCTTCATTGAATCTACATCAGAGTTTCCTGTATGTAGTTTATATAATCGATAACTCTTGCGATCTGGGTAACCATCTTCATATACAACACATGATGCAACTGTAAACGTACCACTAATATGAGAGTTATCAAATAACTCAACACGATTCATCGGGTGTTTTGCAATGTCAGAAAGCTGTGCTACTGCTTGCTCTGTTAGTGTATCTTGTCTTGCAACCGCATTGAACTTAAGATCTAATTGTTTTTTAGCATTTTCAACACACATATCTAAGAGTTTTACTTTATATCCCTTTTGCGGTTGGAAAATAGGCATATCCAATACTTCTTGCAATGCTGTAACATCTAACTCCATCGGTAATACAAGTTCACGAGCAGATGGATGATCTTGATAATACTGTACTAAAAACGAAGTGAATTCTTCTTCTGCATCTCCATACAAAGGTCTTAAACGGAATTCTTTGTTTAGAATTGTTCCTTCACGTACTAAGAAACCGGTAATTGCAAGATATCCCTTCTTCGTATACCAAGCAAAGACATCACGTGATCCGCGATTGTCTTTTTCAATATTCTGTTTATCATTAACCACGTGTCGAATTGACTCTAGCATCTCTTTATATTCTTGTGCTTTTTCGAATTCAAGTGCTTGGCTAGCTTCTAGCATCTTTGTCTGAAGTTGAGTTTCAACATCCTTTGTATCACCATTCATGAAGCGAACTACTTTATCACTCATTTCATCATAGACTTTCGGATCAATATCAAACTCGCAAGGTCCGATACATTGATGCATGTGGTAATACAGACATACTTTCGGCTCCAAATGTGTACATCTTCTAAATGGATAGAGTGACTGTAATAGTTTCAAAGTTGTTCTAGCAGCTGTCGCATCAGGAAATGGTCCAAAGTACTTTGCCTTCTTATCTTTCTTAGTATCACGAGCAATGAGTAGACGTGGATACTTTTCTTTAGTTAGTTTGATGTAAGGATAGGATGAATCATCAATAAACTGAATATTATACTTTGGACGATATTTTTTAATTAAGTTTATTTCTAGCACCAAAGCTTCTTTTTCACTTCTTGTAACGATAAAATCAAAGTCTTCAATGTGACTCACCATTTTAGTCGTCTTAAAATCGTGCGCACCAACAAAATACTGGTTCACACGATTATGTAGATTCTTTGCCTTACCAACGTAGATGATTTCTCCATTTTTATCCTTCATCTGATAACTACCAGGTTCATTTGGTAAGTTTTTTAATTTCGCTTTGATATATTCTTTATCCATTGTTTTCCTTTAGTTTAATGTTACTACAGTTGCGCCAGTTCCACCTTCTTGAGGCATTCCCAATCTAAATTCCTTAACAGATTTATCACTACGTAAACGTTCATGAACAGCTTTCCGCAGCTTGCCTGTACCATCACCGTGAATAATACGGAAAGTCTTTAGACCATGAATCTTTGCTTGGTCCATATAGTCTTTCATCTTCTCAATCCCCTCATCGACACGCAGTCCAATGAGGTTGCACTCTAATGACATGCTTGCATAGATATTGTGAGAGCGAATATGTACTGACGTATTTGTCTTTGTTTTAGGAATAACATGTGAACTAGGTCGAATCTGATTCTTCTTTACATGAATCGTTCTGCCATTTAAACTCACAGTAATTTCTTTTTTTCCAATCTTGATTACTTCACATACCTGATTGGAAGAACGTAATTCTACTGCATCTCCAACATGATATGTAATATCATCGTAATTTGTATCATCCACTTCTTCCAGTGGTTGAATTTTCTTTAACTGATTACGTACATTGAGTACCTCATGATATTTGGCTTGTTCACTACGCATTTGCGCAAGAATTTCATCTGCTTTATGTTGTGCTTCTTCAATATATTGATTGGCTTCAGCTTGTGCATTCTTATGCCATTCATCTTTCTCTTTTAAAAGTTGATTACGTTCTTTAATAAGAGATTCTTGTAATGCTTTTACTTCTGAAATCTTTTGATTCAGTTCATCATTCTTTAACGTTGTTTCATTTAATTGTGTTTCTAAGCGTTCAATCAAAATATCTTCTTGTGATTTGGCTTGTTCTTTTAAGAAAGATGCATATTTGATAATTGATTTTGGTAAGCCATATCTTTCTGCAATTTCAAATGCATTGGATTGTCCTGTTAAGCCTTCGATGAAACGATATGTAGGTTCAAGTTTTTCTTGGTCAAACTGTACACTAGCCACAAGAATATCATCATGACGTTTGCCATATGCCTTTAAACGACCATAGTGTGTTGTGGCTACACAGGTAGCCTTTACATCACGTAAGTAATTTAATATAGAGATTGCTAAACTTTCTCCCTCTTTAGGATCTGTACCAGAGCCAACTTCATCCATGAGTACTAAACTATTTTCAGTTGCACTACGAATAATTTCGGCTTGTTTCTTAATGTGTGCACTAAAACTGGATAAGGATTCTACAACGGATTGATCATCACCAATATCTACAAACACATTATCAAAGAAAGGAATTACAGCACTTTCTGCAGTAACAGGAATACCTACATACGTCATAAGCACAAATAGACCAATGACCTTCATCGATACCGTCTTACCACCAGTATTGGGACCTGTAATTAAAAGAATACGCTTTGGATCACGTAAATGATAGTTATTTGCCACTACCTTCTTTGATCAATAAGTGGATGCTTAGCACGAATGATTTCTATTTCCTTTTGGTCCGTTAATTCAGCCGCAACACCATCATGAAGTTTACCCCATTGTGCTTTTCGCAAAGATAGCATCTAAAATACCACATGTTTCAATGTTTGAAATTTCTTCATCCGCTATAGCAGAGACACTTCTAGATAACATCGTTAAGATGCGATGAATCTCTTCCTTTTCTTTTTCAACAAGTTCCATCTTGCGATTATTTAAACCAACAAGTGATGCAGGTTCAATATAGGATGCTTGTTTTGAAGCACTATCACCATGCAGTAAACCACCATACATATTTTTATCGGATGCTTTTACTAAGATGACAGCACGACCATTTCGCATCGTTACAATAGAGTCAACCACACTATCAGAATGACTAGCCACAAAGCGATTTGCGGCTGCAGCGATTTCTCCATCTATACGAGATAAACTTGTTCGAATCGATTTTAACTCTGGTGAAGCTTTATCCATTACTTCACCATATTGGTTTAAACAATTCCCAATTTCTTTCGCAATTTTCTCATGGACAATTAAGGTATCGTATAAATCACTGAGATGTTCATGTTCTAATGCATTCATAGATTTAAAGTAATTCAACATTCCTTGAATGCCTTGAATCAAAAACATTTCATCAATTAACTCTTGTGCTGTTAGTGTTCTACCCTTTTTTGCATTCAAAAGAATTTCTCTTAAATCTTTAATTTGAGACATTGGCAGACGATCTTCATGAATACACATTGCTAGTGCCTCTTTCATGTATGCATGTTCACGACGTATCACAAGAGGATCAAAAGATGGTTTGATGGTATCTACGTATTCAATGCCAAGTGAAAAAGAACATTGTTTTTTCACCTGTTCTAATATCACATTCAATTCTAGACTACCAATTACACTCATATTTACTCCTACTTAATTTGTTTACTTTCTTCCACAAAGCCATTCTCTTTCAACCAGTTTTCAACCGCATTTCTCTGTAAATCAGTTAATGACTTTGTATCTTCTCCTATCTTGGAGAAACCTTCACTACTAAATAGCGGTCCCAAGTAATCCTTAGCAACCATTTCCGTAACTTGATTTACTTGTTTGATTAAAGAATTTTCTACAATATAACTTCCATTTTTAAATAGTGGTGTATGTAACAACACTGTTATCACAACCATCCACACAAACGCTTCTAGTACACCAAAAGCAGCGCCTAGTAGTGCACTGACTGCATGTAAACCTGGAACTTTATGTACACCCTTTGCAATTCGATCAACCATAAAGAACAAAATACGTAAAACTAAGAATAATAAGATAAACCATGCAATCTGGTTTACATATGTTTTGGCAACTACCTCAAATGGAGTTCCAGATAAGCCTAAAGACTTTACAGATATGATATTGATAGTATTTTGCAAATACACCGCATAATATCCACGCAATCCAATAAGAAATAATGGAACCAACAAGTCCAATTAATCTACGTAGAATCCCTGTATTATAACCTTGTGCCGCTTTTAAAACAAAGAATATTACAACAAAGGCACTGAAATAGATTGCCCAATTTTCCTGTAATGTAAACATAAATAAAACCTCCTACTATAAAGATGATAAAACAAAACAGTTTCAAACTTCCAACTGCATGATAAAAATATACTACATGAATAGTACAATAACTTTAAAATTAACACCAACTCAAGAGGAACAATTATTCACTACTTTTAACGAATTTTTATCTACCCCTCCACAATACGCAAAATGGCAATTAAAACCAGAAAATTGTGTTATTACTTGTTATACATCAGGTAAGACTGTATTCCAAGGAAAAGACGCAAATGTTTACGCTGCAGCCTTTTATGAGATGAACCAGAAGTACTTACAAACTACTCCTTTCAACGAGTCAATATCCACAAGCTGGGTAGCGATGAAGTTGGTACTGGTGATTACTTTTGGTCCTGTTTGTGTATGTGCTACGTTACAAAGGACGATGTTGATTTCTTAGTGAAACTAGGTGTACGTGACTCTAAGAAATTAACCGATGCAGATATGCTAAAGATCGGTCCATTACTGATGGAGAGAATTCCACATAGTCTATTGATTGTAACCTCCACAAAAATACAATCAAGTTCATGAAGAAAAATAATCTTAACGCTAATTAAGGCTAAATTACATAACCAAGCCTATATCAATCTTGTAAGAAGATAGAACTTCCAAGTTTTAAGATTATTGATCAATTTACACCAGAAACTTCCTACTATCGTTATCTGAAAAATGAACCACAGATTATACAGGTATTCACTTTTGAAACAAAAGGCAGAAGATAAATACTTATCTGTCGCTGTTGGCTCTATCATCTCACGCTATGGTTTTTAAAGACTTGGGAAGAAATGGAACAAAAAAATACAATATGACTTCTCCGAAAAGGATCTGAGATAAAGTAGATATCGTTGCCCAAGAGTTTGTTGAACGATATGGGATTTGAACGACTTGGGTGAAGTTGCAAAATTACATTTTAAAATACAGAAAAATACGTGTATGAATCATCATATACACGTATTTTTCATTACTTATACATTACTAGAATGTGATGAAGAACGATTTGCATTCTTCTAGCCATCAGCATATTTCTCTAACGTAATAACAATCGCAACGACAGTCGCTTCTTCATTTACATCATACAAATCAATACAATATTTATCACGCATAGAGAATAGTTTCTGTCCCTACAACCGCAATGACACGTTCTTGGTTGTTATATAATACAAAGTTTCAGATTTGAAAAATCTCCCTGTAAAGTCCAACCAAGTTCATCAATGGTAAATTTCATATCCAAAAAGCGGAATAAGTCTTTAGAAAGTTCAAATGACGTTCCACCAACGATATCAATATAGTGAATAGAGTGAAGTGAAAATAACTTTCTTTCAATCTTTGCGACAACTCTATCTTCAACATCCGTAATCGTTGTTTCATTTGTAAAAGAGAATAGTTTTGAAGATGAATGATAGACATACATTATCATTTTCATCCGTCACATCGATATCTTTGAAAAGCTAAAAAAGTATCGACTTGTATAGAGTGATTTTGCTGGTTCACCAGTATCATTATAATTACGAATATCGGTTCCTTCTCCTGCAGAGTGGTATCTTTGAAAGATTAACGAAAAACAGAAAAATTCCTACAACTCAAAATCACCATCAAAATCATACTGGCTGCATTATCTCAATATACATGATGATTCCTCCTATGGATGAATACTTTTATATACCATATATAGTATCACGTTCATATCAAAGAAAAACTAGAATATCACTTTATGTATATTCCATTCTTCATTTACTTTTTGATAGTAGAACTCTGTAAGTATCAGGATCTTCAAATACACGAATCAAAAACATCCATGTCGACTGATAACTTTTAATTTCAAGAAGTCTTCACGCTTTTACCCAAGATACATTTTCCCTTCACTAGAAGAGATAATTTCACCAGTAAAAAGTATTACAGGTATACAAGAATACGATATAGCGACTACCATCAGAATTTACCCAATCTTTCACTCCACAAAAGTTTAGGACTTTTGAATATCTAAACCTGTTTCTTCTTTTACTCTCACGGATAACAGAATCAACGATAGATTCATCATCTTTCGACATGACCACCTGAAATGTAATACCCTGGCTCAATCTTTCTTTTGTCTATCGATAACAAGGATTTCATCACCTTTTGTTATCATGCACAAAATTTGTAAGTGTTACTAATTTTCTTCTGTCCATGCATGTCATTATAAAAGAATAATTGATAATTTGAAAAGAATTATTTTGACATCCAGCTTTCATCACTTGGATTATTTCTAAAGTTTAACAGTGCCTCTACATCACTTTCCTTGATGTAGATTTTCTGCTACTGCAACTGATAACAGTGTATCGTAATCAGAAGCAGATATCTTTCGTACATTGTGTTCTGCCAAACGCTCTGTCGCCTTACGCATACCATATGTAAAGATAGATGCGATACCTAATACTTCAGCTCCTTCTTTACGTAATACTTCTACAACTTCCACTGCAGAACCCGCAGTAGAGATTAGGTCTTCAATGACAACAATCTTTGCATTATCGATTAGCTTACCTTCAATTTGGTTTTGACGTCCATGATCTTTCGAGGATGTACGTACATACCCCATTGGTAAACCAAGTATTGTCGCAACAATAGCCGCATGTGCAATACCTGCAGTACTTGTACCCATCACCATATTGCAAGTTGGATATTCCTTACGAATGATTTCAGCTAAAGCATTTTCTACATCCTCACGAACCTTTGGATAAGAAAGTGTCAAACGATTATCACAATAGATTGGAGATTTAATACCACTCGCCCATGTGAATGGATCTTGTGGCTTTAAGAATACTGCTTGGATGTCTAATAAGTCTTTTGCAATTATTTTTTTCATCTTATTCTTCTCCTGTCTGAAATTGTTTTGTGGCTAAACGATAAGCTTCTACTGGATTTTCTGCTCTTGTGATAGATCTTCCGACAACGATATAATCAGAACCTAATTGATGTGCAATTGCTGGTGTAGTAACACGCTTTTGATCACCCTTACTATCTGTCGCAAAGCGGATACCTGGAGTAACTGTTTGGAAATCTTCACCACATACCTTCTTTACAATTTCTACTTCTAATGGAGAACATACCACACCATCACAACCTGCATTCTTCGCATTCAATGCATATTGCGCAACAGTTTCCTGCATAGAGTTTGTGAATGAGTAATTCTTCATGCATAGCTTCTTCTGTTGTACTTGTTAATTGTGTAACCGCAAGTAAGATTGCCTTACTTCCATGATCATCTAATGCTTTGCGTGCAGCTTTCATCATTTCGATTGTACCAGCCGCATGTACATTAACCATGTCAACATCCAGCTGTGCAAGCATGCTCATCGCATGATAAACCGTATTTGGAATATCGTGTAGTTTTAAATCAAGGAAAGATTTTGTGTCCTTGCTGCTTGATCTGTCTAACGATTTCTGGACCATTACCATAGAAGACTTCCATACCAATCTTGACGTATGGTTTTTCATCCTGAAATTGTTGTAGAAATTCTAATGTTTTTTCCTGGCTGTTAAAGTCACATGCGATGATTACTTCTTTACTCATTTTGATTCTCCTGTATTTTATATCATGAATTTGAAACCATTATAGCTTTTTCATATGCTTCTACGTCCAATTCTCCTTCACTCTTGCAACGGCGATTGCACGCTACTATCACCTAACTACATTGAGGGATGTTACTAACATCTCAATTGGACGATTGATTGCGAGAATTAATGTATATGTCATTAATGCAAGTTCATTATTGAAACCTACACCACTGAGGATTGTAAACAGAATGACAGCGCCCTGCACCAGGTGCTGCTAGGTGTTCCCTACAGAAGCAACGATTTAGCAAGAAGCCCAATTGTAAGAATGCTTGTAAATGTCATTGATATCCAGCACATCCAGCAATAAAGATTGTTGCGATAACCTGCATAGATTGCTGTACCATCCATATTTATTGTCATGCCAAGTGGTAGTACAAAGGATGTGATTTCTTCATGTACACCCAAGTTCTTCAACTAGTTGTTTCTCATGTTTGAGTGGAAAGCGTTAGCACTAGAAGATGTTGAGAATCCAAATAAACGCCACCTTTGAAGATCTTTCTTAACAAATGGAAATTGGATTTAAACCAGTTGCTAACTTAATGAATAATGCATATCCAGTCACAAGCACAAGATAAGATACATACAGTTAATGAGTACATATGATATGCAGGTTGTAGGTGTGTAATACCATATTTGCACAAGTTCTAACAATTAAGCAGAAGATGGCAATTGGTCCAAAGTGATTGATTACAATATCTCAGGAATACCGTATAATCGTTACATTTCTTCGCATAGTTTTACAGAGTACTAGTAATCTTTATCCTGCAAGCGATTGATACAGATACCTCACCATCGCTGCATCACCACTACCGCAAGTACTGCACCATTATTCCCTAAATGCTGTAGTGATATTGTTTGGGAATCGCATTAATAACAATCATCAATGAGATTTTTAGCAGCTGTTCCAGTAGCTTTGTGTTAAGTCTACAGCACTATCTGGTAAATACCCCTGCATTATATGCTACTAGAGCTCCACAGTGCCGCAATCACAATGGCACATAGTCGTTGTTAACATAAAAGTATCCAATTGTCTTACCAGAGATACGACCTAACTCTTTGTATCAGAAATATGTACCATTGCTAGTACAATACTGTAAATACCATTGGAATGATAACTACTTGTAATGCACGTACGAATAATTGTCCAACAATGTAGAAGATACTAATCGCTTTCTCATTTCCTCTCGGCAGAGAATATTCATGGAAAAACAGATTATTAATCGTATTCCATAGTTCTGCCTGATTTCTTTGATCAATGTCTCTTAGAAAAATCATTAATAAACCAACGATAGAGCACCACAGCCTAATGCACGCATCATCTTGATTTCGTCAGATTTTTCGATAGTCTTCTTTCATATACTTTATCCCTTCTTTCATAAAAAAACAACCTTTGCACAAAATACACAAAGGTTGTTAGTAATCTATTACAAGTTTCCTCTAAAAAAACTACTAGAGTGTAATCTATCATCGCCTTCATAGTATCTCGTACTATATTAAAGCCTGCTTTTTTTCGTAGATTAGAATACAATAATGAACCCTATTCGTCAATCATTATTTCCAGAAATCAAAATATCTCTCTTCGCAATCATTTGACTAATCATCGGTAGAGCATTAAAGATATACAGTCTTTTCGCATGATAGTCATGTTCTTCATTCTCACCTAACAATAATGTAAAGTTTCCATTCACTTCATCACTATCATAGTGAAACATATCAGAATGTTGCTTCATATCTTCTATCTGCATATTTACTGTACGATATGCAAAATCTTTTGTTCCTGTTAAAGCTAATACATAGAAGTCTTCTGCTTTATATCCTTGTGCAATAATTGAATTTTCTAAAAGTTGTGCGGTCCAATTTGGATTATCACGACCATATTGATTCACCATCGTACGATTACCCCAATATAACGAACCACTAAAAGGCACATAGTATCTAAAGTATCTCATACTATCCATCATGCGATACCAGGTAGTTACTGCCCCCATTGAAAAGCCAAGAAAGATACGATGGTCTCTTGATGCAATTAAGTCTTCTTCACTTGTAGAGCTAGCGTATGTACGATATGCATGTTCAAATTGTGGTAATAAATCATTCTGCAACTCTTTACCAAAAACTTCCGTAAGACTTGCATCATAATCATCTGTATCCATATCGATGTTATCGTGATAATACGATGCAAATACCATTAACATTGGCTTCATCTCTTTATTCTCAATCAGATGATCAATGACATTTTTAATATCTGTCAAATCATCTAATTCACCTGGAAAGGAAGTTACATCTCCCGTATGACCATGCATGGTATACACTACATCATATCGTTTTGTACTTGTTTCATATCCATACGGTATATAAACATACGCATATTTCTTCATAACTCTATCTTGATAGTCATAGGTATTTGTTATGTAATCAAAGCGTACAACTTTACCCTGTTGTTTTGCAGGATTCATATAACCTGCAGAGACGTTTTGTATTCCTAATGAAATAGATGAGTCTTTTTGGATTTCTTGGTACGGTTGAAATACCAGTTCTACTGAATCATCTGAATTTTTCTTTGACGTACATCCTACTAGTAACGAAGTCACTAATAAGAATACGATGATTAATTTCTTCATCTGTACCTTCTTTCATTAGAAAGTGAGAAGATTCCAAATCTTCTATAATTCAGGATTTGGAATCTTTTCAACATTTAAATGAATTGTATCTTTGAGTTGAACTAACTCTACACCAGCAGCCTTTAACATACGCTTGCTGGCAATATTTGTATCTACACCATTATACTTATCAGATTCATAGACAATGCGATGAATACCAGATTGTATAATTGCTTTTGCACATTCATTGCATGGGAATAAGGATACATAAATCGTACATCCTGCAACTGGCCACTTTGAATTTAAGATGGCATTCAATTCTGCATGTACAACAAAGGCATATTTTGAATCTAATGTATCTCCATCACGTCCCCAAGGGAAAACCTCATCAGAACATCCCTTTGGAAAACCATTGTATCCAACAGATACAACACGGTGGTTGTCATCAACAATCGCAGCACCAACCTTTGTATTTGGATCTTTAGAACGTAAGGCTGATAAGTGTGCAAGACCCATAAAATACTCGTCCCAGCTTAAGATATTTTTTTGTGTTGTCATAACTTATTCCTTTCCTAGTACATTTACTAGCCCATCATCTAATCCATATACTGTATCCAGTCTTTCAGCTAAGAAATATGAATAGTCATGTAATGGACCATCGTGTAAAATCTGTAATACATTGTAATCAGTCCTAAATAGCGTGAGCGTGTTGGGATAGAGCGATTCTGCCACGAAATGAAACATAAAACTGCAACCAAGCCAGTTAGAGCAACGATATGATTGATGCGTTTATATACCTCTTCTTTCTCAGTAGTAATAAAGCCATACATAATTAGCCCTGTTACAAACCCACCTAAATGCGCATGTACAGAGATATTTGGTAAGAAATTTAACAAGAGATTGATAAATAACATATTCATTAACGCAGCACGCACTGGTGGTATTCTCCAACCACCTGTACGTAGAATTAGCGTTATATACGCCGCAAGCAATCCATAGATTCCACCAGAAAGTCCTACCACAAAACTATTCTCTGGTGAAGATAATACGAATAAAGAACCAACAATAATAGATGGAATCAAAATCAATAAATATCTCCTCACTCCTAAGAGTGGTTCAAAGATTTTACCAAGTGAGAATAATGCCATCATGTTCATAGCCAAATGCCACAAATCAATATGAACAAATCCAGCTGTTAGTAAACGCCAGTACTCACCTGCTAAAACAAAAGGCTTATAGAAAGCACCAATCAAAATTGAATTAGTAATTGTACTATCGCTTGGAAATAGCTGAATAAACAGCCATACCACAAAACATATTGCAATAATGACATTTGTCGCAACAGTCTTTCTTTGTTTCATTACGCTACCCTCTTACGCAAAATCTCAAGTAATTTTTCAAAGTATTCTGGTAGTGGTGCGTGGAATGTCATTGTTTCTCCAGTCGTAGGATGAACAAGCGTTAATTCACTTGCGTGTAGTACTTGTCCCTCTGTATCCATGTATGGACATGGTTGACCATACTTATCATCACCCATAACTGGATGATTAATATATTTCATATGTGCTCTAATTTGGTGAGTTCTACCTGTCTCTAAACGACATTCTAGATACGTTGCGACATTAAAACGTTCTAGTACATGGAAATGAGTTCTTGCGTCACGACTATTTTCTTCAGTAACCTTCATACGTTGACGATCTCGCGGATCGCGACCGATTGGCGCATCCACTAAACCATCATCATGTGTGATATTTCCAACAACAATTGTTTTTATAGACACGATGACAAGTCTTATTCTCTAATTGCTTGGCAATCGCTTCATGCGCTTTATCATTCTTGCATGCCACAATACAGCCTGTCGTATCTTTATCGATACGATGAACAATACCTGGTCGAATCACACCATTAATACCTGATAGATCCTTACAATGATATAACAGTGCATTTACCATCGTATTGGAATAATTACCAGGAGCTGGATGCACTACCATACCCTTTGGTTTATTGATAACGATAATATCGGAATCTTCATACAAAATATCTAATGGAATATTCTCAGGAAGAATATCAACAGGACGATCTTCAGGCACATCGCAGCTAATTTCATCACCACTTACAACCTTCAATGAACTCTTTGCGACTTTTCCATTGACAAAAATCATGCCCTCATCTGCGAGTTGTTGTACTCGTGTTCTTGATAGTTCTGTATTAGAGCTTAAATATTTATCTAATCTTTCTTTTGTATCTTCACTTACGATCCACGTTTGCTTTTGCCATTATTTTTCTTCCTTCCATGTTGCGATTAACAATAAAAATACACCAATACATAAAAGCCATGTCCGCAACATTAAACACTGAAATCATAGCCAAAAATATAGAAATTTCAAGAAGTCTCTTACGTAATTTCAGAATAAGCGATCAATCAGATTACCCTGCTGCACCACCAATCATTAGCGCAAGTGCGATTCCGGTTAAAAATCAGTTTTCTTAATAAATAAATACCAACCCATTAGGCCAATCGCTACTGCCGCAACGAGTGCTAGTAATCCCTGCTGTCCAGATAGTATGACCAAGCCATACCAGTATTTTGTACATATGTAATATGAAAGAAACCTTCTATTACAGGGATATCATGTAACAAGCCCTAAACTGGCTGCCCATATCTTTTGTGCATAAATCAATTAATACTGTAACGATAATAATACCGATATAAATCATAGCTACCTCAATTCTTTCGTAAACTACACTTCTTTGTAAATACTGCAAACTCTAAGAGTTCAAAATGGTTCATAGCGTGAAACTAACTTTTCATATGCGGCTTCAAACATAGATCATCTGTTTCTTCAAACAATCTTTTTTTGAAGTCTTTTCATGTAATACAGCTAGATTCTTCCTTACCAAATACTTCATTACGAACAGCCACAACTTCATCATTACCACTTACAAAGACAATTTCAAACGTAAAACAAATTTTTAGATTTGATTGCCTCAATAAAAGTCTGCATCTCCATCCTTTACATAGAATGGTAAAGTCACTAGCTTCCAAACAATCAAATATCTCTAATATAAACGCATCGATAATCCCTTTTTGAATAAAGGATATGGTCACATCAGATGTCTTTAATCTATTTAATTCCTCTGTTGTCCATATATCATCCTTTACTACAAATAAGAATGTATTATCTTTAAAATCAATCCAAATTCCATTTTCACAAGAAGGATATTTTCTGACCAACTTGAAAAAAATTGTATGTGTAGTATTTTTATTCATGTTACTCATTTTAACATCCTCCTATCAAATACTTTTAGTGTTTCTTTAAGAAGTTTGTTACAAATTCCAATTGTGATAATGCATAGTAATACATATCACCAATCATGTTATACGCAAGATCTTCCGATAGTACACCACAGTTTAAATCTTCAGGAAGTTTTCCATCGTTATGTGCTTGTGCATCATCAAACCAATCCTGACTACTATAATACTTACTAACCGCATCATACTTCTTCATTACACGCTTTAGTTTCTTTGTTGCCTTGATTGTTTCTGCAAGCACAGCATTTACTTCATTCATGTTTGCTTCCATTGTTTCAATACGTTCTACTTGTTTTGTTTTCTTTTTCATATTTATCACCTTTTAATATTTTAGCATAACTTAGAAAAAGATACCCTAGGGTATCTTTATTCAATTGCATTTACGATGTCTAATACTGCTTCTTTAATCTTCGCATTTACTGCAAGAGCTTCTTTGCGAGAGGCTTGCTTTGTATAGAAGTAGAACTTAATCTTTGGCTCTGTTCCAGATGGACGTACCGCAAACCAACTATCGTTATCTAAATAGAAACGTAATACGTTAGATGCAGGAATATCTTCATATCCGTGTAAGTAATCAATTACCTTCTCTACTTTGTATCCAGCAACTTCTGTTGGTAGATTGTTTCTAATAGAAACCATCATACGCTTGATACGTTCTGCACCTGCAATACCTTCTAATACAAGATTTGGTTCATCTTCTGCATAGAAGCCATACTTCTCATATAACTCCTGTAATACATTCCATAATGTCTTACCTTGCTTGCGATAGTACGCTGCAGCTTCTGCTACTAACATACCAGCAGAGATTCCATCCTTATCACGGATATCTACACTAGCTGCGTAACCTACAGATTCTTCATAACCGAATAGATAAGTATATCCCTGCTCAAGTAATGCAGGAATACGTCCGCAAATATTCTTGAAGCCTGTTAATGCTTCATACATTTCAACACCATACGCATTTGCCATGACAGTACTCATTGTAGAAGTAACAATAGACTTAATCATGACACCCTTTTCAGGTAATGTTCCAGCGCTCTTGTGACCTTCTAAGATGTAATTAACCAATAAGTATCCTGTCTGGTTACCATTTAATGGGATATAGTTACCATCATCATCACGTAATTCAATTGCGAAACGGTCACTATCTGGGTCAGTAGCCATTAATAATTCTGCACCAACCTTCTTACCAAGTTCTTCACTCATCTTGAAGGCTGCAGGGCTTTCCAGGGATTAGGATAACCAACTGTTGTAAAGTCTGGATCTGGATCCTTCTGTTCTGGAACGATATGCCAATTCGTAAATCCACGGTCCTTCATCATTGTCGCAAATGGAATAGAACCTGCACCATTGAGTGGTGTATAAACAAGTGGAATATCTAAGTCGATTTCATCCCCACTATGGATTGCTAGACTTTCTACAAGATCTAAATATGCACGGTCATATTCTTCAGATAATACAACAATCTTTCCTGAAGCTACACCTTCATTGAAGTCTGACTTTTTAATACCATTCCAGATATCAACTGCGTTGATTCTTTCTTCCATGCCATCTGCTACAGTACTACTTACCTGACAGCCATCATTCCAATATGCTTTATAACCATTGTATTCCTTCGGATTATGGGAAGCTGTAATATTAATACCAGATGTAGTACCTAACTTACGAATCATAAACGCAAGTTCAGGAGTTGGACGTAAGTCTGGGAAGACATAAGTCTTAATTCCATTTGCTGCAAAAATACCAGCAGATAACTGTGAGAATTCTTTAGAGAAGTGACGTGGGTCATGTGCAATCACAATACCCTTATCCATCGCTTCTTGACCCTGTGCACAGATATACTCTGCTACACCTTGGCTTGCTTTACCAACTGTATAGAAGTTCATGCGGTTAGTACCAGCACCTACAATGCCACGTAAACCAGCAGTACCAAATGCTAAATTTTGATAAAAACGCTCTTTGATTTCATTATCATTATCCTTGATAGCCAACAATTCATCTTTCAGGGGGTCACCCTCAGGTAACATTTGAACCCATTCTTCATATCTTTGTTTATAATCCATTATTTTTAACCCTCCGATTATGTATCTTCATTTTAAACTAAAACAAGAAATGTTGAAACAATGGAATACATAAAATATGCACTAAAAAAGCAGGCTATCAATCGCCTGCTGATATAATGAATCAATTGAAAACTATGCTTTCGCTTTGAGTTGTTTCTTAGTACGAATACCGATGATAATCAAAATTACCAATACAGAGACGTAAGGGATAATATTTACTAACTCTGATGGTAGACCTTCTAATAACAATACGTTTACAACAGCTTGTGCAACTGAGAATATCATCGTCACAAGAACAACTACCCCAAGGTTCTTTCCACCTACAGCTGCTGCCGCAATACCAATCCATCCACGAGATGCCACCATGTTGCTGGAGTAGAATGACATATATCCCATTGAAAGATAAGCACCACCTAAGGCAGCTAGGAAACATGACATAATTGCCGCAATCATACGTACACGATTTACTTTGATACCAACCGATTCAGCCGCATGCGCATCAAGACCACAAGCCTTCATACGTAAACCAAACGGTGTCTTATAGACAAGGATAAATAAGAGAATTGTTAACAGTAAACATACATATGTTAAGAAATAATGTCCGCTAAGAATTTCACCAAGAACTGGAATATCTTTAATAAATGTGATATCAATTGTTGGTAATACTTTTGATGGAAGACTAGCTGTAGTTCCCTTTGATCCAGTCCACAACAATAATAAGTAAATCGCAAAATCTGCTGAGAATAAGTTTAACGCAATACCTACCATGATAGGACTTGCTTTCATCTTAATGGTAAAGAATGAAAGTACTAAACCACAGGCAATGCCTACTGCAATTGCTCCTAGTAAACCAATCCATGCAGACCCTGTAATTGCACTGAAATAAACACCGAATAATGCCGCAAAGTTCATGACACCTTCAATTGCAATATTAGGAATACCCGCAAGTGAAGCTACATAGGAAGAAAGAGATGCATATACAAGTGGAGCCGCAACACGAATGACAATAAAGATAAAACTAGCATTCAATAAATCCTTGAATAGATTAGCCATTCTTCTTTTCCTCCTTTAGAAGTTGTCTTGAACGCCACTTTCTCAAGAAGAATTGAGATGAAATGAGTAACGTTAGAATAACTTCTACAATAGAGATCATCTTAATATCGATGTATGGTAAATCATTTGCGAGCAACTGTGCAGAAGCACGTAGATAACTAATACCAAAGGCCGCAATCAATACACCAATTGGATCATTCTTACCAAGCATTGCCATCAAAGCACCTGTAAAACCAAGACCTGGTAGTACTGTCCAAGTAAATGCCTGATACATACCTAATAGTTCAACAGAAGAACCCATACCACCAAGTGCACCCGCTAGAAAGTGAACTGCCATAAACATACCGAAAGCACCCATACCAGAATACTTCGCAAAGTTTGCGTTAATACCTGTCATACGAATTGCATAACCAAGCTTTGTCTTATACAGAAGAACATAGATTAAGATAACAGCGATTATCATAATGATAAAACCAGTATGTACCTGTGTCTTTGGAATCAAATTCTGTAAACGAGCAGTCTTAATAAAGTTTGGAGATGCTGTACCATTGACACCACCAACTGCTAGGAAATTCTTTAAGATGAAATAACCAATACCAAATAGAATACTGTTCATCATCAAAGAAATAACCATTTCATCAGCTTTATAACGCATACTGATAAGACCTGGAATCAGTGAGATAATACCACCAAATAAAGTAGCCATCACAATTGGAATCATGGAGTCAATGACAGTATTGCCTGTCATAAACATTGGATTGATTGCGAATATTGTCGCAACAATACCAGAGATATAGAACACACCTTCTGTACCTAGATTAAAGAGATTGGTTCTAAAGTACAGTAAGTTGCTAACCCTGCAAATGTTAAAGGGATTACCTTAACAAGTACATATCCGAAGTAACTTGGTTTACTAAGTGGATATGTAAGTAAGCGAATAAAGTCAGCAAGAGGCTGTTTTGATACAAACGCTAATACAACAAACGTTACAACTAGCGCAATACCGATGGAAGCTAGAATACGTAATGCTTCAAAAGGTCCATCATCAGTAATACGGAATTTTCTCTTCATCGTACTCATTTGCTCGCCTCCTTAATCTCTTCTTCACTTTGTTTCTTAGTACCTAACATATAGAAACCTAATTCGTTTGCGGATACATCTTTTGCATTTTTAAAGTATGCAACAATCTTTCCTTCAAACATGACAATCAACGAATCACTCACTGCCATTACTTCATTTAGGTCTGCACTAATTAATAAAATCGCAGCCCCATTATTACGCATATCAATCAATTGGTGATGAATATAGTTTGCTGAACCAATATCGATACCACGTGTTGGTTGTGAGGCAATCATACACTTAGGACTTGTTTGCCATTCACGTGCAACCACAACTTTCTGGATATTACCACCAGAAAGTGAATTGATACGTTGTTTTTCAGAATTTGTTTTCACTTGGAACTTTTTGATTAGCTCTTGAGCAATCTTACGAATGCTCTTACCCTTCATAAAAACTTTACCAGAGTAATCTGGCTTACGATAATATGTAGAGATTGCGTTATCTTGGATACTTGCTGTAGCCGCAATACCATCCTGCATACGATCTTCAGGAATATATGCTAGACCAGCTTCACGTTTGTGTAAAATATCGCTTTTAGAAATATCAACCCCACCAAGAATCACTTTACCGGACTGATATGCTTCCATACCTGTGATTACTTTAATCAACTCTTCCTGTCCATTACCTTGTACACCAGCAATTCCTAAAATCTCACCGGCGTGTACTGCGAAATTAACATCATCTACTTTCTTTACGCCACCTACTTCAAACGATAGATGCTCAACTGATAAAATCTTCTCATTTCCAGAAGTTTGTTTACGTAAAGAATCAAATGAACTTTCAAGACTATGGCCAATAATCAATTCTGTTAATTTTTCAATTGAAATATCTTTCGCATCATAAGTACCCTTTGTTTCACCAGAACGAATCACTGTGATGCGATCAGAAATTTCTTTTACTTCATTTAGTTTGTGAGAAATAAAGATAATCGTATGACCTAATTCTTTAAATCCCTTTAATTGTTCAAATAATTGAACTGTTTCCTGTGGTGTTAAAACTGCAGTTGGCTCATCTAAGATAATGACTTCCGCTTTGCGATATAGTGTCTTAAGAATTTCAACTTTCTGCTTCGCACTAACAGTCAAATCACTCACTAAATCAGTAGCGTTAATTTCATCAAACTTATACTTCTTCGCTAATTCATTTGTAATCTGATTTGCTTTATCCATGTCAATAAAGCCATTTGCCTTTTTAGGCTCTGCACCTAACACAACATTCTGCGCAACTGTAAAGGATGGAATTAACATAAAGTGCTGGTGCACCATGCCGATACCATTTTCAATTGCGTCCATACTAGAGGCATAGTTAATCTCTTGTCCTTTATAAGAAATCTTACCCTCTGTTTGTTTTTCAATCGCAAAGATAATATTCATCAAAGTAGATTTACCTGCACCATTCTCACCGCAAATCGAATGAATTTCACCTTTATTAAAGGAAATACTGATATTGCGGTTTGCTACAGTACCATTTGGATATATCTTTGTGATTCCATCTAACTTCAAAATCGTATTGTCCATATTGTTACCTCTTTTAAAGAAGATGCTCTACCTTTCGATAGAGCATCTTTGGTATTCAAAACGTGAATTACTTGAGACCAACTTTATCTAACCAAGTATCGTAGGCTTTTATCATCCTTTCAACTGATACGTTAACTTTGATTTCGCCTGCTGCTAACTTCTTCTTCATTTCTTCAACCTTAGCAAGTTGATCAGCAGTCATATTAGCCTTATAGTTTTCATTTTCAGCTAAACCAACAGCACCATCAACGAAGCCTAAAGTCTTCTGTGTACCATATTCAGCCTTACCATCTAACATTAACTTGATAGATTGTAAGATAGCAACGTCACACTTCTTCTCAGAAGAAGTTAAGATATGCTTCGCAAGTTCAGGCTTACCACTCATAGAAGCATACTGGTCAGCATCAACACCGATTGCCCAGAAGTTTGCTTCAGCAGCAGCTTCAAATAAGCCATTACCAGAACCACCAGCTGCATGATAAATAACATCTGCACCCTGCTTGTTCATATTTAATGCGATTTCCTTTGCTGTAGCTGGGTCACCAAATCCACCTACGAAACTAGAGATTACCTTCGCATTTGGATTTACATCATATACACCCTGCATGTAACCAGCTAAGAATTGACGGATACCAGGTGAGTCTACACCACCAATACATCCAACAATACCAGATTCTGTCTTAACACCAGCAACTACACCAGCTAAGTAACCAGCTTCATTTGCAGCGTAAGTAATAGAATATACGTTATCTAAAGAATTTGCCTTTGCATCGCTGTAGTCAAAGTTTAAGAACTTAATTTCAGGATGTTCCTCAGCAACAGCCAACATATAGGATTCATATTGGAAGTTACCAGAGATAATGATTTGATAACCATCATCTGCAGCTTGACGGTATGCTGTATCCCAACCGGCAGCATCTGTACCCATTTCGATTAACTTAGTTTCAACTTTGTCGCCAAGTTCATCTTGAACTAACTGTAGTCCCTTGTAAGTTGTGTCGAAGTAAGACTGGTCACCAATATATGGTAAGATCAATGAAATCTTTGTCTTATCTCCTGATTCTGAAGCAGTTGTTGATGCCTTGGAATCTGACTTGCTACCACATCCAACCATGGATAATGCAACAACAGATCCAAGTACTAACTTGGTAATCTTATTCATAATTTTTTCCTCCTGAATTAAATAAGATAGTTCTTAAAACATCGAGTGAATCAAAAAAATGAAAAATGCATCTAATACGACACTAAAACAACTTTTTAAAATGGTGTTTCAGTGAGTTTTAGATGCATTTGATTTGTCATATTTTGCATTCCTCTATTAAGCAGTTGAACTCATCTGCAGATTCATTTTTTCATAATCATCTAGAAAATGCAATATCAAAATTATGAATCATTATTTCAAAATTTAATAACAATTACACAATAATGACGTTTTTTGCCCCGTGTTCTTCACACGCTACTTTTAATAAATGAATTTCTTCATCCATCGTTATCGTATTACCTAACTTCTGTAAACCTTCTTCTCTTACACCAAATGGACGATATTTAATCAGTTTATAACGAATGTTAGGATCCAAGTTAGATACAACACCTAATGCAGTAGATAAGTTATCTTCATGCATGTTAGGCATACATACAGTACGAACTTCATAGAGTTTATTATTTTCTTGTAACCATTTTAAGTTACGAAGAACATTCTCATTTGAAATACCTGTCAATTTTTCATGCCATGATTTATTCCATGCTTTAACATCAAGCATGACCGCATCAGTCACTGCCATTAATTCAGGCATCTGTTCATAGAGATATGCCCCATTAGAATCTAAGAAACATGTCTTATGATACGTGTGTACTTTTGTAAATAACTCTGTTAAGAATTCAGGATAATTCGTACATTCACCACCAGATACTGTAATACCTTGAATGTACGGAAACAATGGTATAAGTTGCTCAATGACATCATCCGCAGTCATCTCCGTAATTTTTGGAGATGACATGTGTGGACATACATGAATGCATGTATCACAATCAATACATTTATCTTTATGCCAAACTACTTTCCCATCAACGATCTCTAAAGCTTCTCCTTTTTTTGGACAAGTTTCTACGCATACACCGCAATGTATACACATATGAATTGTCTCAGGATTATGGCAATACAGACATTTAAATGGACATTTCTGAACAAATATCGATGTACGATTACCCGGACCATCAACATTTGAAAAATTCGATAATTTTATTGATTGGAGCAGTCGCCATCATTAACAATTGTACGGTCTAAAGCTGCACCATAGTCGCGTGCACCTTTACCGAAGATAGAAACGTTATTTAAAGATTGCTTACCAGCATCAAGTTTTGCTAGTTCACTCTTCTTAACAAGGTAACCTGTAACACGAACAACATCGTTATTCTCAAGATAACCAGAAGTAACGCATATCATTGCGGATTGCTCCATCGATAATATCTAATACAGCTTCTGGTGTATTCTCCATGTTTCTTCAAACTTGAAGATATCACCAATACCTGTAGGGAAATACTTATGGAATTTTTCGGAGTGATTAATTTGTAATGGAATAATTGGTTCTGCACCAACTGGAATACGTGCACCTGGTGAATCTTCACGTCCATCGCTATCGATACCTACCTGCGCATGTAAACGATATTTGTGGTTAAATGCTGCAGCATACTTAGAATCATGCGCATTTACAAGTGACTCTAAACGATCCATGATACGTAAACCTAAAGCATCTGCTTCTGCATTGTTACCAAAGCCCTTCTTTGGATCCTTTGATACCCGATTAAGTGGTTTACACATTCTGCTAGACCAACCATACCAAACATACCAGTAAAGTTATCTAACTTCACAAATCCTTCAGTCACAAGGAAGTTAGACTTAAAGAATGCAGTCTTCTCAACTAAGAATTCAATACGATCATCCATCATCTTTAACATGATAGAAGTATAGTATGGTAAAACATTTTCTAAGAAATCTTCTGTATCCTTAGCCTTCAAAGCACATTCATACATACGTAGACGTGGTAATGTAAAGCCACCTCCACAAGCCTTTAGACCGTTATAGCATGAAGCAATTGCATACTTATCGCCCCATTCTCTTGTAAACATCTTATGGTTTGCAAAAGATGGCTTAGATGTTTTCATCATGCACTTAACAGCTAACTCCGCAAAGTCACGTGGAGTAATATCTGGATCATACTTCAAAGTTAGATTAGGAACTGCTAGCTGCATCTCTTCTGTTAATTCAAATAAGATACGTGCAGTTTCTGATGCCTGTGGTCCTACATCTGCGTGTACAAAAGAGTCTGTTAAAGTACGGTCAATATTCAATAAGAACAAACGCATTGCTGCTTTAGCATTCTCGCGACTTTCCTTTAGTACAAATGGTTCAAGTAAATCATCAAAATCACCTAGATATACTGGGAAAGAAGTAATACTTGGTACACTGTGATAAAAAATCAATAATGTATTTAATGCTTCATAAAGATTTTTTGGAGCTTCTAATTGTAAAAACTTACAACCCTTCTCCATCAGCAATTCATAATCTGGACAAATATAGCGTGGACGATATGGAGCATTGCCCTCACCTAAATCACAGATAATACGATCGCTTTTTGCTTGAATTAATTCTGGACTTAACTCAAGTGTATGGTCAGTATTTTCAGCATATCTAGCAAGTGCTAAAACTTGCTGATGATATGTCAATGTTTCATCTGCGATGATATTTAGAATATCACTCATAATCGAAAAATTCCTCCTCATTTCTATTTTTAAATATATCACACTTTTTTTGATATGCATGTAGGATGCATTAAAATTCATAAAAGAATGTAAACGCTCACGATTCATTCCATAAACTTCAATTTGTCGTTATAATATTTTTCCATACATAGGGTTCTTATGACTATATTCAAAGAGATTTACAAGAGAATTTACGCATCATGGTTAGGAAAGAATATTGGAATACGCTTAGGTGCTCCCAATTGAATCATGGACTGGACCAGAAGTACGTAAATGCTATCAACCAATTACTGATTATCTGACAGATTATTCTCAATTTGCAGCTGACGATGATGCCAATGGTCCATTATTTTTGCAGATGTTATGAAATACCATTCCTTTGATGATGTTACAACACAAGATATGGCAAACAATCTTCTAAATGTAGTACCTTACGAAAAAGGTTTTTTCTGGTGGGGAGGAAAAGGTATTTCTACAGAACATACTGCATGGTTAAACCTAATCAATCATATTGACGCTCCTCTTTCTGGTTCTTGTAGCCAAAACTCAAAAGCAGTTTCCGAACAAATCGGTGGTCAAATCTTTAGCGAATGTTGGGGATACCTAGCATTAGATAAACCAGATATTGCAATTTCATTAGCAGAAAAAATGAGTAGTGTTACGCATGACCTTGATGGTATTGAAGGTGGTAAATTTGTAGCTGTATGTATATCCCTTGCTTGGCATATTCAAGATACTAGAGAGCTCATTACTACCGCATTAGCATATCTCAATCAGATTCAACCTATGCACAATTAATTCAGTGAAATGTTAGACTTCCATCTTCAATATCCAAATAACTCTGAAAAATGTCTTGTATATATTGAAGACAAGCACAGTTACGATAACTATGAAGGCCTTTGTCACATATTACCAAATACAGCCATTATGCTATATGGCATGCTGTATGGAAATAATGAGTTTGATCGTACTATGCAGTTAATTGCTGAAGCAGGAAGAGATACCGATTGTAATTTAGGGAATGTTGGTTCGATATTAGCAATGATGGTTGGACTAGAAAATATCAATGAAAAATGGATCAAACCAATGAATGATACCCTATTATGTTCCTCATCCATTGGTTCAAAAAATATTACAACAATTTCTAAATCTGCTTATTATTTTACGACATTAGCTTGCAAACTTCATGGTATCTCTTGTCCTAACGAAACAATTGGAAAACATACTACAGATTTCTCTCTTCCATATGCAACAAATGGGTTTCAAATTGAAACAAATCGTTACCATGCATGCAATTTACGCGTAAATCATAATCAATTGAAAAAGTATGCTTAGATGACGTTCTTCCAAATCAAGAATTTAAATTATACAAACATTGTTATTATCGTCCACATGATGTATATGATTGCCGCTATGAACCAGAATTTTCCGCAACAATCGAACCTGGCGATATCCTTCGCTGTACATTAGATAATCCAGAGTCACTACCAATTGATGCAGCGATATATGTCAAAGGTTATTCAGGCAGAATTTATCATAGTGAGTTTACGCAAGATTTAAATTTAGAATATCGACCAAACACAGATGATATTCCCTATCTAGAGTACGGATTACTATTACAAAGTCATAATCGTATTCAGCGAAATTATTTTGCTGTAAATACCTTTGAAGTTATAAAACAACCGTCCTATCAAATTGACTTTTCCTCATTGCGTGTGGAAGATTGGGGATACGATATTGGATTAAAACAACATTACGGAATCTCAGGACTACGCATTCATCGCGGAAATGCAACCATTGAAGAAAATCGATTCTTATTAGATGCACATAGCGAATTCAATTTCAGCGGCCCAGATGTTTCAATACATCGTATGTCCCTATCATGGATACCACAAGACAACATTCATCTTCACATGTGTTACCAGTGGGCTGGATGCTACGATTACAAATCAGTCGAAGTTGATAATCAATCTGTTTATTTAACTATTAACAACAATCGGAAACTAACACGGAAGTTAATTACATGCATGAATGAAGAAATCAAAATGATTATATATGATTATAACCAACAAGCAATCTACATAAATGAACAGAAGTTTGAACTAGATCTAACACTTGTTCCATCTTGCGTGGCAATTCTCAACGAATCAAAGAAAGCTATCCAACTTATCAGTTGTAGAATCGAGGGAAAATGATAAAGGAAAAATATGTACTCATTGATTGTGATCCAGGACACGACGATATTATGGCAATTCTCTCTGCCATCGCAAATCCAGATATCTTTCATATTCTTGGTATTACAACTGTGTGCGGCAATAATCTTCTGCCACTTATCACAGAAAATATGTTAAATTTTCTAGAATATATCCATCGAGAAGATATCCCAGTATGTATGGGGGCAGATAAACCACTTCTCTACCCACCCTTTCCACAAGCGGCACATGGATACAATGGTCTCGAAGGTTCGAGTTTCCAAAACATACTATTAAAACGATGAAATCGAAAACGTTATTGCGTTCATGAAGGAAAAGATTCTTTCATCCCTGAGCCAGTAACCATAATGGCTCTAGCTCCGTAACAAATATTGCGATTCTTCTAAAAGAAGAACCAGAACTCATCAACCATATTGAACAAATTGTTGTCATGGGTGGATCTTGGTATAGAGGTAATGTAATTCCTCATGCTGAGTTTAATATTTATGCAGACCCTCATGCCGCAAAAGGAAGTATTCTCAGGCAAAGTACGTACCGTTATCATTCCACTTGAATGTTGTGATGACTGTACAATTAGTGAAGAAACTGTTCAAAGTTGGATAAACGATAAACGCTATCTTACAAAAATGATCGGTGGAATTATGGATTTCTTTGCTATCTATGGCCGTAAGCACCAACATACACGACATACAATCTTTGATTTAGCAGTGACAGAATACTTACTACAACCAGAAATCTTTCAAGGTGAATACTGTGATTGTGAAGTTATCCTTACTGGAGAAGAAACTAGAGGACAAACTATTTTTACTCCAAATCCAAATAGTAAAATTATTGTTTTAAAACATGCAGATACAAATCTATTTGAACAACAAATTATTTCGACATTCACAAACTTACTACGCAAATAAACTAAAAAAGTCATGTACTCATTACGAAGTACACGACTTTTTATTTAACAATAGGAAATTCAAACCAGAATGTACTGCCTTCTCCAGGATTACTAATAACACCATATTTAGCATCATGTAGTTCAAGTATCTCTTTGACAATTGCTAAACCAATACCAGAACCATTTGATACACGTACATGTTCCTTGTCAATCTTATAATAACGATCCCAAATCTTAGCGATATCTTCTGTGGCAATTCCTTCTCAAAGTCTTGAATTTCGACACGAACCACATCATCCACTTTTTTCTCACGGACAATAATATGCTTTTTATCACCACTGTAGTTGATTGCATTTGTCATGAAGTTATTAAACACTTGTTCAATACGTTTCATATCTGCGTTGATAATCGCTTCATCAGCTAATTCACTATCAATCAGTGAAACCTTCTTGCATGTGATAAACATCATATTTTTTGTAACTGTGTATGAAGAACTTTCGTTAAATCGAAATTCTCTTTTTCTAGGCGGATCTTTTCTTCCTGTAATTTTGATAAATCTAACAAGTCATTTACTAGTGCCTTTAAACGTTTCGATTCATCAATAATGACTTGAATATTTTCATCTGTCTTCTCTTCCGGAAGATCTTTCATCATCTCACCATAACCTGAAATCATCGTTAATGGTGTACGTAAATCATGTGATACATTCGCAATTAAATCACGTTTTGCTTTATCAGCCTTCTGTATATCTTCAGCAGCTGTTAATAATGTATCATTTAATTCTTCTGCTTCTCGATAGTTTTGTACTGTAACACGTTCATATTTACCCTCTGGCAATGACTTTGCAGATTGATTGATTAAAATTAATGGACGTGCAATTGTACGGTACATAATATATGTCAGTACTAGTACTGCAAGCAAGATAATTGCAGAGATATACCACATTTGCATCGACAATGTTTTCTTTGTTGTAGAAATTGGTGTGATATTACTGTAAACCATGACGATTGATTTATTGCCATCATGGTCATTAATAATACGTGTAGACGTAATATTACGGAAACGTTCACCATTGGTTGGTGTAATCAAGTTTGTATCTTGTACAACCATTGCTTCACCCTTACCACTATTCTCCGCATTCGCTATCTGCGTTAGAATTTCATTGGAAGACATCTTATATAAACGGCATCCTAGATTTCCATTATTGGATTCAAAGTACGTATCTTCATATGTACCTGGAAAGATATTGGATTCTCGTAATACACGAATGCATGTTTCATTGGTCTCTTGAACAATATTGATATATTGTTCAATATCATCCACATCATCTTCTTCTTTTACGACATTTACTACCGCATTTGATACATTCTCTACCGTACGTTTCTTACTTGCCTCATACATTGGCTCTAGTAATATAGCCTGAAATATAAATACAATAGCCACAAGTACAAATGAGAATACCGAAAGATATAAACCAATTTTCCAGCGAAGACTAATATTCTTTTTTGTTTTAGGAGTCAACTTTTTCAAAACGATAGCCAACTCCTCTCAACGTAATAATATACTTTGCATAATCACCTAAGTTTTTACGCAATAGCTTAATATGAGTATCCAGAGTACGATCATCACCAAAGAAGTCATAACCCCAAACATTTTGTAATAGCTGTTCACGCGTTAACGCAATACCCTTGTTTTTCACAAGATAGACAAGTAATTCATATTCCTTTGGGGATAACTGAATACGTTGACCTTGAATCGTAACGGTACGTGCAGAATAGTCAATTACCATATCATCTACCTTGAACTGTTCATTTGATGCAGTTTCTGTATGATGAACTCTTTTTAAGATGGCATGAATGCGCATCATTAACTCTTTGGAAGAAAATGGTTTTACAACGTAATCATCAACACCAACATCAAAACCATGAATACGATCATATTCTTCGCCTAGAGCAGACAATAGAATAAATGGTAATTGTGGCTTTGTCTTTTTGATTTCTTTTACTGCTGAAAAACCATCTAAATGAGGCATCATAATATCCATGACAACAAGATCATAGTTATTCTTTTCGCATAGTTCTACTGCTTCCATGCCATCCGCAGCTTCAGCTGTTTCAAAACCTTCATGTTTTGCATATTTGATAATTAGTTCGCGAATTTTCGCCTCATCATCTACAATCAAAATCTTTGTCATGGAACATCCTCCTTAATGAGTATCTTAGTAAAGCTATGTGAACGATATGTGAATACTTTAAATACTTTCGATGAATTCTGCTACAACATCTAATTCTGGTACGACAACTTCATCGATACTACCCTTATCTGCAGCAGCTGGAATCTCTGGATTCATTGGAATCTGTGCAAGTAGTGGTAAGTGATACTTCTGTGCAACTTCGTGTGCATGTGACTTACCAAAGACATAAATCTTTTCATCACAGTTAGGACATTGAACATAAGACATATTCTCAACAAGACCTAAAACCTTGATGTTCATCATTGATGCCATGTTAATGGCCTTTTCAACTACCATAGATACTAAATCCTGTGGACTTGTTACGACGATAATTCCATCAAGTGGTACAGATTGGAATAATGTTAATGGAACATCACTTGTTCCTGGAGGCATATCTACAAACATGTAATCTACTGCTTCCCATAATACTTCTGAATAGAACTGTTGCAGAATAGAAGCTACCATTGGACCACGCCAGATAACTGGTGTCTCATCCTTATCAAGCAACATATTAGATGAAATTAACTGCATTCCATTCTTTGTAATTGCCGGATAAATAGTACCCTTAAAGCCTTCTGCCTTTGATGTAACTCCAAAAGACTTTCCTTGGGATGGACCTGTGATATCACCATCTAATACTGCTACTCGATGATTTCTCTTTTGCATCATAGATGCAAGCATCGATGTCACAAATGACTTACCTACTCCACCCTTACCTGATACAATACCGATTACTTTCTTGACGCTTGCGCCTTCATGTAATTCAAATTTCTCAATACCTTTTTTATTAGGCATGCGGAAGCCATAGTCTTCCGGTGTTTTTCCTTTTGCGTTTCTTTCACTCATTTTCATCACCTCTTTATTCATTTTACTATAAACAATGATAATTTTTCTCTATTTTGCCTATATTCAAGATATATATGATATTATTGTTGCGTTAAAGGAGATATATCATGTCAGGATATGTAGTTGTAGGTTCCCAATGGGGCGATGAAGGAAAAGGAAAAGTCGTTGATTTACTGGGAACTAACGTCAATATGGTAGTCCGTTTCCAAGGTGGCAATAATGCAGGACATACCGTTGTCGTGAATAATAAAAAGATGGTTTTACACTTATTACCATCAGGTATTTTAAACGCTGATGCCACATGCATTATTGGCCCTGGCGTTGTCGTTAATCTATCTGTGTTATTTAAGGAAATTGAAACATTAGAATCTCAAGGTTTTACATGTGATCAGCTAAAGATTAGTGACCGTGCTCACCTCATCATGCCATATCATGTAAAGATTGATGAACTACAAGAGTTACGAGCAGGTGCTGGTAAGATTGGAACAACAAAGAATGGTATCGGTCCATGCTATGCAGATAAATATACACGTATTGGTATTCGTGTTTGCGACCTACGTGATTGGGATGTATTCCAAGAAAAACTAAAGATTGTTCTTGCACAAAAGAATGAAGAAAGTGTTAAACTCTTTAATTCAGAACCATTTGATTACGATGAAATGGTTGCTACATTCAAAAAGTATAGAGAACGTCTACTACCAATGATGCGTGATGCTACAGATAAAATCAACAAAGCGTTAGACGCAAAACAAGTTGTTTTATTTGAAGGTGCACAAGCGAATATGTTGGATATCAACTATGGTACATATCCATATGTTACCTCCTCATCTCCTACAGCTGCAGGTGTATGCGAAGGCGCTGGTGTATCTCACGTAAATTGAGACCACATCATCGGTGTAACAAAAGGCATACTCCACACGTGTTGGTGAAGGACCATTCGTTACTGAGTTACAAGGTGACGAAGCACATGCTTTACGCGAAAAAGGTTTTGAATATGGTGCTACAACAGGAAGACCACGTCGTGTTGGTTGGTTAGACTTACCAGTTGTTCGTCAGGCGGTTTTAATTAACGGTCTAACAGAGATGGCTCTAACAAAACTAGATATCCTAACAGGCTACGAAAAAGTTACCTGTATGTGTAGGATATGAAATTGATGGTAAAGAATATGATACAGTTCCAGCTTCTCTAAAAGACTATGCAAAAGCAAAACCAGTTTACAAATACTTCGATGGTTGGACAGAAGATATATCAAATGCCAGAACATTTGATGAGTTACCTGCTAACTGCCAAAAGTATGTACGCTTCATCGAAGAATACACAGGCACAAAGTTCTGCTTAGTATCTGTAGGACCAGATCGTAACGCAAATATCGTATTAAGAGATATTCTTAAATAGTCATTGAATCCATATCACTTTCTGATATGGATTTTTTCATCTAAAAAGTCGACAATTTCTATCGACTTTTTTAGTTTTAGAAAATTTGATTAGATTTGTATCTATTTACGGCTGTAACACTAAATGCTACAAAGCCGCAGGGAGTGCTGCAACATATCCAGCTAGATTTGTAGTATCTGCTGTCTTAGGTGTAGAAGCAGCTGGTGTAGATGGTGTTGGAGCAGGAGTTGGTGTAGCAGCTAATGCATATTCATAGACAACACGAGTTGCACCCTCTGCTAAAACACCTGTAGCTGGAGCAGATGTAGCACTTGTTCCTACAAGTGTATATTCTTTACCATCATAAGTAATAGACTGTGGTGCTTCATTTCCATCTTCCGCTGTATTGTATGTAGCTAATGCATCATCAGCGTTGTAAAGTGGTCTTAAATTTGTATCAATGTAAGTAGCCTTAATAGAAGTGCCCTCACCAGCAATTACATAGTCAACAATAACAGAACCTAACTGTAATTGAGAAACATCTTGGTCAGCCATATCCTCTGATAAAGGTGCAAAGTATGTTATTGCAGAATTAGCCCTTAAAGTAAATTTGTTAACATAATCAAAGAATGTTGATGAATTGATATTTACATCATTTGGAATCGTTGTCCAATCACCATTGTTTGGTGTGATATATGTATTTGGATTGGATACTGATTTGATTAGATGACCATCTTGTACATATTCATCAGTAATTAACGATACATCAGATAGACCACCAACATTTTCTAAATCACCATTCATTATAACAGTATGAGTTGAATATTCCTCTAACGATTGACATCCTGTTACATAACCACGGAGTGTCGAACCACCATCGCTGGCTTTCCATTCAGCTCTAGCATCAAGAGGTAAATACTTGATGTTCTTGGCTTGATCCATTGGAATCGTAACTTGTACCAAAACTGATTGGCTATGATTTTGTGTTGTATATATGTTATAAGACTTCACTTTTCCATCATCTTGAAGATAATCATTACCCGACATAACATATGCTTTCTTACCATTCGCTAAACCTTCTGCTGTAGGGATACCATATTCATCATCACCAGTATAATTATCAATTACGTCATTGTAATCAACAACTGACATAGGCGCATTGACTTTGACCGGACTACCATTTGCATCTCTTGTACCTACCAATGTGAATTTTACATCCGCATTATCAATATTAGGTACACGAATAAGTAAGTCACTTACAGTCTGGCCTTCATCACTTGAATGTAATCTTTGATAGGAAACAGTAAAGTTATAAGTAACACCAGTACCATCCTCACTGAGTGTCGCTGGTAAGCCTTCAACGTTGACATATCCACCGATATCGACAACATTATCAACTGAAGTTGAATTTAATGTTGAGATAGAATTTGGTAAAGACTGTGCACTTGATTCTGTTGCTTCTGATGTGGATGATTCTGGACTAGCTGTTGGCGATACTTGCGTTGATGTTGTATTCGCTTCTTCCGCATGTATTACTTGACTTCCAGTAAGCATGAAACTAGTAGAAATAGCTACACAGATACTTAAACTTTTTAGATATTTATTCATAAATTCTGTCCTCACTTATTGATAATCTCAACATATGATTTGCTTCTTTCAAACCATAATAAAAATATTTTACGTTGTCTAAATATCTTTTGTCGATTTTGATGCATTACATTTAACATTAAGTAAAAATTATACATTTTATAGTTATTTTCATAAATAAAAACTGCATGGAAATTCATCCACACACAGTTTTTATTTTTAATCTTGTAATTTTAAAGAATTCCAACACGTTTATAGATTGTGTCAACGTTACGTACATGGTACATTGGGTCGAAACAATCTTCAATTTCTTCTAATGTTAAAGTATTTGTTACATCAGAATTTGCTAACATGAGTTCTTTGAAGTTGAGATGATTCTCCCATGCATTAATGGCTTGTGGTTGAACTGTATCATATGCTTTTTCACAGGACCAACCCTTCTCAATCAGCTTTAACATGAAGCGTTGTGAGAAGATAACTCCATTAGTTAGTGAGATATTCTTTTTCATATTCTCTGGGAATACAGTTAAATCCTTTAAGATTTTAGCAAAACGCGTTAACATGTAATCCAATAATTCTGTCGCATCTGGACAGATAATACGTTCTACACCAGAATGAGAGATATCTCTTTCATGCCATAATGGAATATCTTCATATGCTGCTAGCATATATCCACGCATCACTCTTGCGGCACCACAAATATTTTCTGAACCGATTGGGTTACGTTTATGTGGCATTGCACTAGAACCCTTTTGCCCCTTATTGAAATGTTCTTCTGCTTCGCGAACTTCAGATTCTCTGTAGGTGACGAATTTCTGTTGCCATCTGCTCTAAAGAAGAAGCGATTAGGCCCAAAATTGCGAAGTAGTGTGCATGACGATCACGTTGTAGTACCTGTGAAGAAATAGCTGCACTTTGAATTCCTAACTTTTCACATACATAATCCTGTACAAATGGTGGAATATTTGCAAATGTTCCGACTGCACCAGAAATCTTACCTGCTTCAACATCCTTGCATGCAAGTTCAAAGCGCTCTAAATTACGCTTCATTTCTTCATACCATAACGCAAACACAAGACCAAAGGTTGTAATTTCCGCATGTACACCATGGGTTCTACCCATCATAACTGTATCTTTATATTTGAGTGCGTTTGTTTTTAAGATATCCATAAATGTATGAATGTCTTCATGCAAAAATCTGATTTGCATTCTTCAAAGCGAATACCATTAGCGGTATCTACAACGTCTGTAGAAGTAACACCATAGTGAATCCACTTCTTTTTCTTCACCAAGACTTTCAGATACACATCTTGTAAATGCAACTACGTCGTGTCTTGTTTCTGTTCGATTTCTAGAATCCGATTGACATCAAACTTTGCATTTGCACGAATCTTTTCTACATCTTCCAGCTGGAATTTCACCAAGCCTTGACCAAGCTTCGTCAATTAGAATTTCAACATCTAACCATGCCTGAAAACTTTGCCTCTTCACTCCATACATCTCGCATTACCTGTCAGGGAATATCTTTTCAATCATAGCCTCTCTCCTTTTTGTTCAGAAACAATTGCTTGATTTATTTTTCAAGTATGTCATTTACATACTTGCGTGCATCCTCAATGTTATCAGCCACTACAAGTACAACAACTCTACCATTATCCTCTAATACAGCATTCGATATTTTAAAAACTTCAGTTGGATAATTATTTTCAATTGTTACTTTCTGGGTATCTAGATATTTTAGTAAGTGCTCACGTAGTACATCAACACTCGTATCTTCATCTGCCACAAAGACCGCAATTGTAGTGGGTTTCCTTTATCTATTGCAAGATAAAGCAATCTTATCATCTGTTGAGTCTTCACCCTGCATAAAGACGCTGTCCATTACTTTATCGCTTACCTGTTCCATAGAATCGGTTAAGTTTAATTTACGTAATAATTGTGAAGCAACTTTCCCTGCATCTAATACACGATTTGTATCATGTGTCTCGGAAGTGTTACGACGAGTTGTGCAACCTACTAGGAAACATAGCGTTAATACAACGATTAATTTCTTCAACATGAATATAACCCTCGTTTTTCCTTAGGGGTGGAATAACTCACCATTATCTGTTTCTTCTGTACCAAATTGTAGGAAGCTCTGGTAATTCGTCTAAACTCAATAATTTAAAGGAATCTAAGAAATTCATCTGTAACAGAATATAGTATTGGTCTTCCAGCTGCTTCACTACGACCATCTTCTTGGAATAAGCCCTCTAGCTACGAGCTTACGTAACATCATCTGCACGAACTCCACGAATTTCTTCAATTTCAACACGAGTAATTGGTTGTTTTGCATGCAATAATCGCAAGTGTTTCTAAAGCCGCATTAGAAAGTTTGGCTTCTGTAGAAGTTTGGAATAACTTCTTTTGCAGCGTCATGAATAGCTGCCTTGGATAAGAAACGATACTTTTCTCCAAAGCGCGCAACTCTCTATGCCACGACTTTCCTGTAAGTAATATTTCTGTAGCTCATCAAATAATTCTGCCACATATTCTTCTGTCGCATCCATAGAGGCAGCAGCCTGCTCAATGGATAAGCCATCATCCCAAAGAATAATAAACCTTCTAATATCGCTAGCATGCGCTCTTTTTGGATCACAGTTGTTGTTCGTCTGATGATGAAGTTGTCTCATCAAATTCTTCATCAATACAGCAACGTTATCTTCTACGATTGTCTGATTCTCCATCTCACTCATTCACCATCTCTCCTCTTCTAAACCAAATAACTTCCTGTTCATCAACTGTAAAGGGCAACTTATGTTGACGAGCAAGATCAAAACAGCTAAGAATGTCGCAATAAACATCTGCGGTTCATGGACATCATCTAATAATGCTTCAAAGCGGAAGGTTTCCGTAGCGATACAACTTAGCACGTACTTCAATCTGACGATCTTCCATTGAAATCTCTTTGACTGTATAGCGAGCCTCTATTGGTTTGGACAACTGCATACGCATCAAGATACGCTTCGTTGCCTTCGTTAGATCGTATGGATTTTGCCTTCAACCTTCATCTCTTCATCAGAATGTTTCGTCCACTGAGTCACTTCTGTACTAGGGGTCTTCCCATCATCATTTGACGTTCTTCAAATAAGAAATTCAAACTTTCACTAATTTCCTTATATTGCTGGTATTCTAACAAACGACGAACCAAGCGTTCCTTCGGATCTTCCTCATACGTATCTTCCAACTCTTCCTTATTACCAGGAATCATTTTCTTAGATTTATATTCGATTAAAGTCGCTAACTCCGCCAAATATTCACCCGCAATCTCTAAATGCAATTGTTGCATAGAGTTTAGAGCCGCAATGTATTGAATCAGTTAACTCGTTCATATCTAAATCCATCAAATCCATCTGTTTCTCTTTGATGAGATGTAACATTAAATCAAGTGGACCATCAAATTTTTCTATCGTTACCTTGAATTCTTCCATAGTTTTTACCTTTTGCATTATATCAAATAATCCCCTATCTAACCATATCAATCTGATGTTACCTACAATGGTAAATAAAAACCCTCAAGTGAAAAGTTAAATTCCACTTCTAAGGTATGAAAGTTGAATTTAGTTATTCACCAAACTCTAGTTGAATTTACTCTTACACTTCTAGTTCAATATAAGTGCCGATTCTTCGTGTTCTCAGGAGGAAAATATTATGTTAACGAAGAATTCACTATGTCTTATTCAGATAGACTGATCGTCGAAACTGGTATCGAAAATGGTTCTACCAAACAAGCTATCGCTACTACTCTCGGTAAAGACAAATCGACCATAGGAAAAAGAAATCAAACTCCATCGTGTCCTTGCATGCAAATGTAATCTGCCTCTAGAGTGCGCTAACTACAAACGCTGTAAACATGAACGCTATTGTACTCTTGATTGTATCGATTATGTCCCTTTCAAATGTACTCGTAGGGACAAGTCGCCAGGAGCTTGTAATGGATGTGAAACTATCAGCTCCTGCCGTTATGACAAATATCGATACTCTGCCCTCGATGCTGGCGACTACAGATGACACTTACATCTTCCGACAAAAGGTGTCAATGCGACAGTAAATGATATCAAGCAGCTCGGTGAACTCTTGCTACACTGCTCAAGAAAGGTCAGTCCATCTACTCTATTCTCCAAAGTCACAGAAATCAAAGTTATCCAGAAAAGACGATATACAACTATATCGAAAATGGTGTCTTCAAGATGTGGGCGTATCGATCAGCGCCATCGATTTGAAACGTGTCGTAAGACGAAAGATGTCAAACAAAAGCGCAATACATACAAGCCACGCAAAGACAATCGATACCTGATAGGAAGAAAAGTACTCCGACTTCTTGATATATATGGAAAAAGAATTCCGATGCCAAGGTCGTAGAGATGGATACGGTATACAACGGCATATCCAATGGTCCTTTCACTAGACCTTCAAATTCAGAGTATGACCTCTTGATATGTATCTATCAAACAGTAAAGGACTCTACATATGTTGGATGGAATCCTATTATTGGAAAAAGATACTAGGAAAAGAAATGTTTGAAAAAGAAGTTGAGGTCATATTAACAGACAGAGGAAGTGAATTCATTCTAGCTGAAGAAGCTGAGATACGTGAAGATGGAATGCGTAGGACGTATGTTCTACTGTGATTCGATGGCCTCTTGGCAGAAGGAAGTCTAGAGAACGTGCATTTATTGGTGAGAGATATGTCAAAGGGATGCGATCTCCATGCATTGGGACTTGCATCACAAGAAAAGGCAAATCTTATCAGTACCAATATCAACTCATATCCAAAAGAAAAAGCTGCACGGAAGATACGTCCATACAGCTGCTCCATTTCTACAACGAAGGAAATGGCTAGAGACTTCATGATTTTGGAATTACCGAAATCGCTGCAGACGAGTAATTCTAAAACCATATCTTCTAAAGTAAAGAAGATAACTCAAAAGTTTCAAAATCAATCACACACGAAGGGTCGGTATTTAACTTTCATCGAGAGAACAGTAGAATCAACTCTTACAAATTTTGAACAGTAGATTCTGCCTACCTTTCATGCGCTCATTTTTCTGTAACTTCATCTTCATTCTAACTAAAAATATAATCATTTCAACTTAAAAATAGTACCATCTTGAGGTTATTGACCCTTGATAGTACTATTTCTGAATAACTCCTTCCACTTTATTTTTATTCTTTAGAGTGGAATTTAACTTT